>Ga0194113_10000008_pt1 | contig 270314 bp, 223 predicted proteins | sample TA2MahC200mmetaG_FD_146193 | JGI IMG/M metagenome (GOLD analysis project Ga0194113, IMG submission 146193) | Freshwater microbial communities from Lake Tanganyika, Tanzania - TA2015017 Mahale Deep Cast 200m | ecosystem: Environmental > Aquatic > Freshwater > Lake | place: Tanzania: Lake...
GCTGGATGTTACTAAAACTAAAAATAGTTCTAGTGATATTGCTCCCACTGCAGGGCAAATGCCACGTGCCCTTGGGTTGGCACATGCATCTAGTTTATTCAGGAATATTCCTGCCTTGCATTCATTTCCACATTTGTCAAAAAAAGGAAACGAAGTATGTTTTGCAACCATAGGAGATGCTTCAACGAGCGAAGGGCATTTTTGGGAAACTATAAATGCAGCAACGGTACTTCAAGTTCCATTGGTAGTATTTGTTTGGGATGACGGATATGGTATCTCTGTTCCTAGAGAATATCAAACGGCAAAAGGTTCTATCTCTGCGGCATTAGCAGGCATGCAGCGCACCGAAACAGAAAAGGGTTTGCATTTGGTGCGTGTCAAAGGCTGGGATTATGCTGGATTATGTGAAGCCTTTGAAGAAGGTATTCAATTAGCTAGAGAGCAACATGTCCCTGTACTTTTCCATGTGGAAGAAATAACGCAGCCACAAGGTCATTCTACTTCAGGTAGTCATGAAAGGTATAAATCCCCCGAGCGGTTGGAATGGGAGAAAAATTGGGATGGGTTAGTAAAAATGAAAGAGTGGCTGCTTTCAAATGGATTAGCAGAAGAAAATGAAGTTGCTATAATCCAGGCAGCGGCAAAGGAAGAAGCAAAAACTGCAAAAGAGCAAGCTTGGAAATCATATTTGACGCCACTCAAGCAATTAGTTGAACATGCGGTGACTACCATTAATAGCTCAGCAGCGGCTATGCCAGCTATTAATGAAAAACTGCGTCAACTTGCAGCTGAATTAGATGCTAAACGTGACCCACTACGAAGAGATATACTTCGCGTGCTATATCGCGCTATTCAATTGGCAACTCCCCATGGAACGGCAGATAGTTTACAAGCTGCTTACCGAAGCTTGAAACATGAAGGGGAGAAACTATACAACAGCTATCTATATGATGAGGGCCCGAAGAGTGCGTTGAAAATCACTGCAGTTAAACCAGCCTATGGCAGTGATCCCACACAGGTCAATGGTTTTGAAATCTTGAATCGTTTCTTTGATGAGCAATTTGCTGCTAATCCTCGACTGATTGCTTTTGGGGAGGATTTAGGACAGATCGGGGATGTTAACCAGGGCTTTAGTGGTTTGCAAGAGAAACATGGCAAAGAAAGAATTTTTGATACGGGGATTCGCGAGCTTACCATCATAGGTAGTGGAATTGGTTTAGCATTACGAGGACTTAGGCCCATTGCTGAAATACAATATCTGGATTACTTGTTATACGGCTTACAGCCCCTGAGTGATGATGTTGCAACGCTTCATTACCGCACTTGTGGAAAACAAGCCTGTCCATTGATTGTGCGTACACGTGGGCATCGTTTAGAGGGAATTTGGCACAGTGGTTCTCCTATGGGTATGATTATTCATTCACTCAGAGGTATGCACGTTTGTGTCCCACGTAATATGACACAAGCAGCTGGAATGTATAACACCTTGCTCCAAAGTAATGATCCGGGTTTGGTGATTGAATGTTTGAATGGATATCGATTAAAAGAAATGCTGCCAACCAATTTGCTTGAATTTACAGTACCACTTGGCGTTCCTGAAATTATTAAGGAAGGTACTGATGTCACTATTGTATCTTATGGGTCTACATTGCGTATAGTACAAGATGCAGTAACTATTTTAGAAGAAGATGGAATTAGTTGTGAGATTGTGGACGTGCAAACCTTGTTGCCTTTTGATTTAGCACAAATAACTTTACAGTCTTTAAAAAAGACTAATAGAATTTTATTTGTAGATGAAGATGTGCCTGGCGGTGCTGCTTCTTATCTTTTCAATAAAGTAATGGAAGAGCAGGGGGGGTATCGATATTTGGATGTGGCACCCCGCACTTTAACAGCAAAGGCACACCGGCCTGCTTACGGCAGTGACGGGGATTATTTTAGCAAACCCAATGCGGAAGAAATTGAACAGGTGATTCGAGAAATGATCGCAGAGTAAATTTACTAGGCCATATTGTGAAATACCTTTTGCACATCATCATCCTGCTCTAACTTTTCAATCAGTTTACTAACTTCCTCTGCTTGTTCGTCAGAAACAGGTACGGTTACTGTGGGTATCCATTCAACCTCTGCACTTAGTGGGGGTATGGTCCGATCCTCCAGTGCTTTTTGCATATTGCCAAAATCAGTAAATCCACAACGCAGTACCAAAATCTCTTCACCGTTTTCACCGGTACTTTCTCCTAATTCTTCCAGTCCTGCATCGATAAGTTCCAATTCCAACTCCTCAGGATTCAGTCCCTCTGGTTTTAATTTGAAGACTCCCATTTTTTTAAATTGGAATGCCACGCTGCCACTATTACCTAAACTCCCACCTCCTTTGTTGAAATGTGATTTTACATTTGCCACTGTTCTTACGTGATTATCAGTAGCGGTTTCTACAAGAATGGCTACACCATTAGGTCCGTATCCTTCATAGAGAATTTCGTCATAATTAGCCATTTCTTTACCCAATGCCCGCTTGATCGCAGCTTCCACACGGTCCTTAGGCATATTGACGCTCTTGGCGTTTTGGACGCAGCGTCTTAAGGCGGGGTTAGTGTTGGGGTCAGTACCTCCTGCTTTGACAGCAATTACAATCTCTTTCCCAATACGGGTGAACTGTTTGGCCATGCGGTCCCAACGGGCAAACATGGTCGATTTGCGTACTTCAAAAATTCTTCCCATGAAAGTTAAATTCAGGGCTGCAAGCTACTATTTCTTTAGCTTACTATGTTGTCGGCTATAAGCAAAATAAACAATAAGTCCTATGCCCATCCACAAGAAGGCAACCTTCAATGTTTGCATATCTAACCCCACAATCATAGCCGTACAAATAACGGCTCCCAATGTACATACAACAGGTACCAATGGTGTTTTAAATGGACGCTCGATTTCAGGGGATTTAACACGTAATATCCAAACGCCTATGCTAACTAGCACAAAAGCAAAGAGTGTTCCAAAACTAGTTAAGTCGCCTGCTACGTGACCGGGTACAAACGCTGCAAAACCACCCACAAAAAGGAATAGGATCCAATTTGACTTGTAAGGGGTTTTGAATTTTGGATGTAACTCACCAAATGCTTTGGGAATTAATCCATCATTACTCATGGTGTAAAAAATTCGGCTTTGTCCCATCAACATAACTAAAATAACAGAGGAGAATCCGGCAAGGATAGCTACAGTCACTGCATTGGCAAGCCATTCATAATTTGTCATGTACGTGCTGATTGCATAGGCTACAGAAGCTTCACGGCCTTTTTCAGGATCCACAAAGTCTGTCCAGGGGGCAACACCTGTTAACACGTGACCAAAGAGGATATATAAAATGGTACATATCACAAGCGAACCTAAAATGCCAATTGGCATATCACGTTTAGGATTTTTGGCTTCTTGTGCGGCAGTACTCACAGCATCAAAACCAATAAAGGCGAAGAACACAATGGCTGCTCCACCTAATACGCCACCCCATCCATGTTTATTCCAGCCACTATAATCCGCAATAATTTTTCCAGCTTGATCGGCAATAGGAGCCGTATCAGCAGGAATCAAATACGGCGTATGATTTTCTGGACGAATAAACTGCCAGCCAATTGCAATAAAAAGTATAACAATGGCCACTTTTATAAATACAATTACAGCATTTACTAAGGCAGATTCTTGCGTGCCTTTAATCAGCAATAAAGTAAGAGCCAATAAAATTATTAATGCAGGCGCATTCATAATCCCCTCATGATAAACACCCGCCGAATCAGTAAAACTTTCAAAGGGTGAGTGACACCATTCATAGGGGATGGATCCCCCTAAGAGCTTATTTAGGTATTCGCTCCATGCAATAGAAACAGTAGCGGCTCCAAGCGCATATTCCATAATAAGTGCCCAGCCAATGATCCAGGCAACAAGTTCTCCCATGGTTACATAGGAGTAAGCATAAGCACTTCCTGCAATGGGTATCATCGATGCAAACTCCGCATAGCAAAGTCCAGCAAAGGCGCATCCAATTGCGGCAACAATAAACGAAAGTGTAACGGCAGGACCAGCAGCCTGACCGGCCGCTGCTGCCGTGCGAACAAATAATCCGGCACCAATAATGGCACCAATACCTAGGGCAATTAAATTCCCGGCGCCAAGGGTTCTTTTTAATCCTTTTTCACTGTCTGCCGCTTGGGAAAGGATTAGATCCAGGGGCTTTTTTGCAAACAAGCTCATGCGTTGGATTTTAGGAGTTCTAAGATAAGTAATGCAGGCCTAAACTCTCAATTTTTGATTATTCAACCTTTTTTTGACGGGCTAGGGCCAGGTAATACAGCGGCACCCCTAATAAAACAATGATTAACCCTGGCCAAGTAAAGGCTGGCTTATAGATGATCAGCAAAATGCAGAATGCTGCTCCCATTAGCATATAAAGACCTGGTAATACGGGATAACCAACTGCCTTATAGGGCCGGTCTGCGTTCGGTTGCTTTTTTCTGAGTATAAAAATCCCTGCAATGGTGAGCATATAAAAAAGCACCACTACAAATGAAATCATATCCAAGAGCTGTCCGTATCGACCACTTAAGCTCCAGATGGCAGCAACCATACACTGTACCCATAAGGCAACCTGTGGTACAGCTTGTTTATTTAATGTTCCTGCTTGTTTGAAAAATAATCCGTCTTTGGCCATGGTGTAATAAACCCTTGCTCCAGCCATTATAAGACCATTATTGCATCCAAAAGTTGATATCATGATTAATACAGCAATTAACGTGGTACCAAAAGCAGGGAAAATAATGTTTGCAGCTGCAACAGCCACTCGATCATCTGCCGGGAAAGCTAAATCCTTTAATGGTAAAACGTGTAAGTACATTAAATTGGCTGAAACGTAAATGAGCGTTACTATCAATGTGCCTAACAATAAGCTAAGTCCAATATTTCTTTTTGGATTTTTCATTTCACCTGCAATAAAAGTCACATTGTTCCAAGCATCGCTGCTAAAAATAGAACCCACCATAGCCGCTGCAATGGCACCCATTAGGGCAGCTCCTCCAATAGGTGTCCACGATGTTGGTAAAAGGCTCCCTCCACTATCCTTAGTGCCCAAATCCTGCGCAGCCTGCAATCCTGTTGCCCAGTTTTGACTCCAGTAACTGTTTTTTACCAATAAGAATCCAAATATGATTAATCCAAAGAGTGCAATCAGTTTTGCACTGGTGAAAATGGTCTGTATCAATTTTCCTTCTTTTACTCCACACGAGTTGATGTAGGTTAGCAGTACAATAATAAAAATGGCCACCAACTGCCCAGCATATACTTTGGTGATTCCTGCATCAAAGAGAAAATAATTATTACCAAGTTCCGGCACCAGATAAGCAAGAAATTTAGAAAACGCAACACCTACTGCAGCAATAGTTGCAGTTTGTATTACTGCAAAAAAACTCCAACCATATAAAAACCCCATAAGGGGGTTGTAGGCTTCTTTCAAATAGACATACTGGCCTCCCGCTTTGGGAAACATCCCACTCAACTCTCCGTAGCTAAGGGCTGCAATCAAGGTCATAAAGCCTGTGAGTAACCAAACGGCTACCAGCCAACCTGCACTTCCCACATTTCTAGTTATATCCGCACTGACAATAAAAATGCCGGATCCTATCATAGATCCTGCAACAATCATAGTGCCGTCAAATAAGCCTAACGTAGGTTTAAAGGTTGAAGTGGAAGTTGACATTTCATTGTAATTTGTCTGGTAAGATAATCAATTCCAATTTACAGCGCTCGTCAAGTCGATTTTGTAAATTTTTCATTGCCATTTTTTTTACCGATTTTCGAATTCTTGCCTATTTAAACGAATTGTTATGCAGCCTAAAAGTCGTCTTACCCAATATATCCTTCTTGCCATGTTGCTTGGCGTTGTAGTAGGGTACCTGGTCCACACCAATGCTTCTCCCGATTTTATCAAAGCTTTCTCGACGCAGATTAAGCTGCTGGGAAAAGTATTTATCCGGTTGGTGCAAATGATTATTGCCCCCTTGGTATTTGCCACTTTGGTTGTGGGGATAGCTAAATTGGGAGACCTGAAGGCTGTGGGTCGCGTAGGGGGTAAATCTATGTTGTGGTTTATCTCCGCTTCATTAGTCTCGCTGAGTATTGGATTAGTGCTTGTTAATATTTTAAAGCCTGGCACCTTTATTGATTTAGCGCATGCGGATACAGAGGGAGTGAAAGACCTCCTCACCAAAAAGCAAGAGTTTTCCCTAGAAAAATTTGTGGAACATGTGATCCCTCGAAGTTTTGTGGAAGCCATGGCTACAAACGAGGTATTGCAGCTAGTTGTATTCTCGTTGTTTTTTGGAGTTGCTACAACCGCTATGGGAGAAACGGCAAAGCCTGTTATTAAGGCGTTAGATGCAGTTTCTCACATCATATTAAAGATGGTAGGGTATGTGATGAATTTTGCTCCCTATGGGGTATTTGGTGCACTGGCAGCTGTGGTTGCAGCTAAAGGGTTGGGGATTTTTCAATTTTATATCATTTACTTTTTATATTTCTTAATTGGGATTGCATTGCTTTGGTTGCTACTGTTGGCAGTGGGTTATTTAATAATTGGAAAACGAATGACCAGTTTGTTGCGTCATATAGGTACTCCCTTGCTTATTGCATTTAGCACAACAAGTAGTGAAGCGGTATTCCCTAAATTGACCGAGGAGTTAGAGCGATTTGGTTGCCGTAATAAAATAGTTTCTTTTGTATTGCCCTTGGGTTATTCTTTTAATCTCGATGGTAGTATGATGTATATGACTTTTGCAAGTCTGGCAATTGCCCAAGCTTATGGTATTCAATTGGACTTAGGAACACAGATTACCATGCTGCTTGTACTCATGCTAACAAGTAAAGGAATTGCGGGCGTTCCTCGTGCATCATTGGTCATTGTTTTAGCAACCTGTTCTATGTTTGGCATTCCACCAGAAGGCGTGGCTTTAATATTACCAATTGATCACTTTTGTGACATGTTTCGTTCAGCAACAAATGTGGTAGGTAATGCATTAGCCACCACAGTTGTGAGTAAATGGGAAGGAGAATTGGAACAAGCTTAATTAATTTATAGTAGCATGTTTTTAGCATTACTGGCTTCTTTTCATTGGACTAATTTGTTGCAGCCTCAATTTTATGTTGAAAATGGGGGGCTGTGGCTTTTACTTTTTGTGGTGTTTGCTGAAACGGGCCTGTTTATGGGTTTTTTTCTCCCGGGTGATTCACTATTATTTGTTGCCGGAATCTATGCGCATACTATTACTACAAAGGCAGGCGAAGTAATTCCGGGCTTAGCGCATCAATTTCTTTCATTGATCGGGTTGGGAACCATCCGAAATGAATGGGTTGATCTGTTTGTGCTTGCTGTTCTCATTGCATTAGCGGGCATTTTTGGAAATAGTGCAGGATATTGGACTGGACAAAAAGTAGGCCCAGCTATGTATGGGTGGAGAGATCGCTTACTATTCAAAAAAAAATATCTTTTTCAAGCCAGAGATTTTTATCAAAAACATGGAGGACTAGCTGTAATTGGGGCGCGATTCCTCCCGCTGATACGAACCTTTGCCCCCATAGTAGCGGGGATTGTGCAGATGGATAAGCGAAAGTTTCATTTTTTTAATGTGGTAGGTTCAATCTCATGGGTAGTGTCTATGATTTTCGCCGGCTATTTTCTTCAGAAATGGATACTGTCTCAATTTGGGTTTGATTTGAAAGAGCACCTGGAGGTTATTGTTTTGGCTATTGTTTTTGTAACCACAGCGCCCGTTTTGTTCAAAATGATAGGGGGTAAAATTGCAGAGGAAAAACAATAAGATGTGTATGAGTCAAAAGCATTCCATTTTTAATCTGGCTGTAGTTGTTGCTGCGCTGGGTTATTTTGTAGACATCTATGATTTATTACTATTTGGAATTATTCGTGTGCCAAGTTTGGAGGCATTAGGGCTGTCTCCAGCTGATGTAAAAACCAGCGGGGAGCAGATTCTGCAATGGCAAATGTGGGGCTTATTAATCGGAGGAATTGTTTCGGGAGTCATTGGTGATAAGCGAGGAAGACTTAGCGTATTATTTGGATCCATTATACTTTATTCACTGGCTAATATTGCCAACGGATTTGTTGAAACGGTAGAACAATACAAATGGATCAGGTTTATTGCAGGATTAGGTTTGGCAGGAGAATTAGGGGCTGGCATAACCTTAGTGGCGGAAATTGTTCCAAAAGCAAAGAGAGGAGTGGCCACCTCATTGGTAGCTGGTATTGGTCTTACCGGTGCAGTTTTAGCTTATTTTATGAAAGAGCTTTTTGACTGGCGAACTTGTTATTTTATTGGGGGAGGGCTTGGTATTTTGTTGTTGCTGCTTCGTATTTCTGTTTTTGAATCAGGACTGTACAATCAGGTAAAGACACAAAAAGTAGCAAGGGGTAATTTTCTTTCGTTCTTTACCAATGCGGATCGTTTCAAACGTTATTTGCTTGGGATATTGATTGGGCTTCCTACTTGGTTTGTTATTGGCGTATTGGTTACTTTTTCTAATGATTTCGCAAAAGAATTTGGAATTACTGAAAAGATTGATCCAGGAAAGGCAATAATGTTTGCCTATGCTGCCATTTCATTGGGAGACATTTTAATTGGTTTAATTAGTCAACAGCTTCAAAGTCGTAAAAAAGCTTTGTTTATTTTTTATGCTATCACCATCTTATTCATGGTGGCTTACTTTACGATGCTTTGGGAAGGTACTGCCACACAGTTGTATTGGATATGTGCAGGTTTGGGTTTCGGTACTGGTTTCTGGGCCATTTTTGTGACCATGGGCGCAGAGCAGTTTGGAACAAATCTCAGAGCCACAGCAGCTACTACCATTCCTAATATGGTTAGAGGGATGCTTGCTATATTTATTCTACCATTGTTTAAATGGTTGGAGCGTTTTCCTTCTTTAGGGTATGTTGATGCAGGAATCTATACAGGAATTATCATTATGGCAATTACGCTTTTGGCTGCTGCCCTAACGCGCGAAACTTTTCACAAGGATTTGGATTATCTGGAAGAGTAGTGCTATAATTTTTCACTCAACTCAAGCCACCTTAATTCTTTTTGATCCAGGTCATTTATTATCGTTTCAAGTTCTACTGCTGTTGCTTGCAGTGATTCAAAGGGTAGATTAGCTTCGTTTAACTTATTGGTTAATTCTTCTTTCAATTTTCCCAAGGATCCTAATTCTTTTTCCAGCTGTTCAAATTCTCTTCTTTCCTTGTAGCTGATTCTGTTCGCGGTATTAGTTTTTGGGGGTATTTCCAAGCCGTTATTCAGCTGGGAGGGTTCGCTGTGTGTTTCTTTGGGAGCTTGCAGTAAACCGCTTTTTTCTTCTCTTAGCTGGGTGTAATTACCTGGGAAGTCTTTGATTTCACCTGCTCCGGCAAATACAAATAAATGATCCACTAATCGGTCCATAAAGTATCTATCGTGGGACACAATGAGTAAGCAGCCTGGGAATTCTAACAAAAAATTTTCTAACACACTTAAGGTGGGTAGATCCAGATCGTTGGTAGGCTCGTCCAAAATCAAAAAATTAGGATTTTGATACAGCACAGACAATAAGTGCAACCTTCTTTTTTCACCTCCACTTAATTTACTGATAAATGTGTGCTGTTTATCTGGCTCAAAAAGGAATAGCTCTAAAAACTGTGCAGCAGTGAGCGAACCGCCTTTTTCTAGGGGGAAATTTTCAGCAATTGATTTGACATATTCAATTACTCGTTTATCCTCTTTTAGCTGCAGGCCTTGTTGTGAGTAGTATCCAAAAACAATGGTTTCCCCCACATTGATTTTCCCACTGTCGGCCTCTTCAAGTCCTTGGATCACATGTAAAAATGTGGACTTACCTACGCCGTTTGGCCCTACTACGCCAATCCGTTCTCCACGTTTAAATGTATAGTCAAATCCTTTAAGAATGGGAAGCGAGCCGTACGCTTTAGTTACCTTTTTTAATTCCAGTATTTTTCCACCAAGTCGATTCATCTTTAATTGTAGCTGTAAGGTTTGCTCTTGGTAGTTTTGTTTTGCTTCTTTTTCAATTTGTCCAAATCGATCTTGACGACTTTTGCTTTTCACCGTTCTTGCACGCGGTTGTTTGCGCATCCATTCCAATTCCCTTCGATAAAGATTTCTGGTTTTTGCGGCAGTAGCCAATTCGCTTTCCATTCTGGCAGCTTTACGCTCTAGATAATCAGCGTAATCGCCTTGGTAGGTATAAAGCTTTCCCCGGTCAAGTTCCCATATTTCCCGGCAAACGGTATCTAAAAAATAGCGGTCGTGTGTAACCAGTAAAAGGGTAGTATTTTCACGGCATAAATAGGACTCCATCCATTCCACCATTTCTACATCAAGATGATTGGTGGGCTCATCCATGATTAATAGCACCTTTTTATTTCCAAATCCAATGTCTATAAGGGTTTTAGCCAGTGCAATTCTCTTTTGTTGACCACCACTCAGTATTCCCACGGGCTTATCAAGATGTTTTATAGCAAGCCTGCTTAAAATTTGCTTCACTTTTGCATCAGCGTCCCAAGCTTGTAGTTCATCCATTTTACTGATAGCATCTTCGACCAATTGTGGATCTTCCTTGGCTGTAGCAAACTCATAGGCTTGAATTGCTTTCATCACAGGGTGGTCATGAAAAAAAATATTTTCGGCTACCGTTTTGTCAAGTAGCAGCGAGGGGTTTTGTTCAAAGAATATAACGGTGACCTCTTTGTGTATCCAAAATTTACCTTTCTCCGGCTGTTCTTTTCCTGCCAATATTTTCAATAAGGTTGACTTCCCAGTTCCGTTTTTTGCAATTAAAGCAATACGATCCCCCTCATTTATATGAAAACTTAGTTTTTCAAAAAGCGGTTTAATACCATAACTTTTAGAGATATTTTCAACAGAGCAATAATGCATAGGTGCAAAGGTACCGGTACTTTTTTAAGCGAGCCAACTTATTAAGCAGCAAAGCAGGGCTACCACTACTGCAGCAAGTGCTATTTGATATTTTTCTGAGGCCCACCTGTACTGTTGTGAAGCTACGTACTGTTTGACCTTTTGCTGACATGTTACATCATTCAGACGGCAAATATTTTTTAGTAGTTCTTGTTGCGTGCCAAAGGGTAATTTAGTAAGACATTGCAAATACCGATCTGTAATTTGTTGGTTTAGTATAGTATCGTTAGCCGTATTTAATAGTGCAACAGAGGAAGGAGCCAATAAGAAAAGTATTGTTTGTTTGATGAAATCGGTATCTAATCGATAGCTATCCATTCGGTTAACTTTTTTTTCAAATGCTATCATTGCCTGCAGGATGGCATAAGCATCACTTGGTGCAGCTAATGGTTTAGATCGGTATACTTGCTGAAGCCACCGTTGTTGTAAGTATTTTTCTTTCTTTATGGGGTCGCTTAATGTTTCATACGCCTCTTGGATCTCTTGAAAACTATAAATTTCTTGTGCTTCTCCCTGCTTAACATCGGGGTGTGTTACTCGAACGCGTTCTCGCCAAGCTTTTTTGATTATCATGGCAGTAGCTCCTGGTTCAACCCCTAGAATCTTATAATAGTCTCTGAAGGTGTTTGACATAATTATTGCTCAAAGTAACAGCATGTTCCGCCGACCCATGTTTTATCAAGGTTGTATCTGGTCCCAATCATTGCTCCTTTACTAATCCTACCTAGATTATTGACTGGAATTGGGGCGGCACCTCCCGGTAACCACCAATAGAATAATCGTATTTCTGCTTTTGCAAATCCATTGGGGGTTTCAATGCAATCAGCATAACTTACTTTTTTTTGCAAGATCCAGTTTTCAGGGTCTTGTATTTTTTCCAATTGGGGTTTAGTGATGTCCAATACAACTCCTTGGCCAGCAAATGAGAAAAGTGGTTTTAAGACATAGTTTTCTAAATCAGTTGGCAATTGTTTGATTTCGTGTAGGAAATAAGTTGGTGGAATATTTGGGTGGTGTAAAAATGGGAGGGTATACTTACTTATTCTATAAAACCAGTGCGGATGTATACACCATTCTACTGCTAGGTTGCCTTGAATAGTTGCCAATGCCGCTTTTATGGGCGCTGGCTGCTGGAGTAATTCATCAAAAATTAAACGATTATAAATTCTTTTAATTGGTTGCAACTCGTTGCCCCTGTAATAAAAAAGTTGATTATCCTTTCGGATTAATTTAGTTATACAAATTGTTTTGATGCCGGTGATTTCTTCTGTCACCACAAAGTCAATTCTTGTTTTTTGCTTTTCTGGAAATAACTCTAATAATATAACTTCAGCTGGTTTGTGATTTCCTAGTAATAGGTTTTTCAAATGCTTTTTATAGTCGCTGGGATTCAACTGACTGAGGTATGTAGTATACTCAACAGGTATTGGAGTGGTTGCTCTATATGCTTCATCAAGAATAGCTTGGTAGGCAAATAGCGATGGGAATCCTTGTATTTCTATTAACTGAGGGCTTAATTGTTTGGATCCATTTTTGCAAATTCCAAAGTCAAAGGCCAAGAAAAGGGGATTCCCCTCATTTCCTTTTAACTGTAGTTGATGGGGTATTGATTTATCTGTAAGGGCTGTGAAGGATGAAGATTGTATGACCGATAGGATGTATTGACAAGTGTCTAACATCTCTTTTGTGAATTGCTTCGATATAAAAAGAGGCGTTTCTGCTACTCTAAAATCCAGCTGTGAAGGATACTGTTGTTCTATCCAGTTAAGTAGTAATTGGTACTGCTTTTCTGTAAAGGCGTTATTAAACTGTTGTCTAATTGCTGGGATCATTGGCAATTATTTCAATTCCAATTTGCAGCTAAACTTGCGTAAGCTTGATTAAGAAAATTTGGTAGGATACGGGCTTGTGTCCATTTAATTTTATCTGGATCTTGTAGGTGTGTTAGCATGTTTCTCAGCTTTTCTTCTCCATGGTTTTCGATGACCATTCTTCTTTTCTCCTCCTGATTCAGATAGTGTGTCATTCCTTCCGGATCTGCCTCTGGGTGGAACTGTGTTCCAATTAAATAGGGGTTAAAACGTAAGCCCATAACAGCTCGCTCATACGGTACATGTGGCCGCTCTTTTTCAATGCATAATAATTGGCCTCCGATTTCTTTTAATTGGTCCATCCGTGGTTGTACAATTTGGTAATCTCTACTGTCCACGGCGTAGAATGGGTCCTCGAGTCCTTCAAAAATGATTTCTTTTTTTCCGACTTCTTGTAGGTGTATTGGGAAAACTCCAAATGAGGTTGATCTTCTTTTGCAAACTAATCCCGTGTTTAGATAACGGCAAGCTAGTTGAAATGAATAACAGATGAAGAAGACAAACTTTTTATTCAATTGTGAGGGGTCGCTATTCCATCGTTGTATTGCATCCAACCATTTGCACCAAGCTATATCCCAGTCCTCGTATCTACTTTCTAATGGACTGCCTGGCCCCCCGCTAGAAATGTATGCTTGATAAGAAAGGTCTGGGATTTCTTTCTTGAGTCTCACCTCAAAGTAGTCAACTTGTATGTTGATGTTTTTTTCTTCGCTCCATTTTTTTAAGATGGTTTGAATACCCCGCATACCCTGGTTGGTAGCACCCTGGTAGAGGTCCAACACCGCCACACGAAATACCCTATTAGTTTTGTGTGTGATCATTTTTGTGAACTGTAAACTTTTTCTCCATTGATAAAGGTGCTTCTGATTTTTGTACTTAGTATTTCTGCTGGGCTGATATCCATCAAGTCTTTTTCAAGAATCACAAAGTCAGCCCATTTCCCTTTTTCTAAACTTCCTTTTTGTGATTCCTCAAAATTAGCCCGAGCCGCCCATGTAGTCATCCCTCTTAGGGCCTCTTGCCTGCTCAATGCTTCTTTAATTTGAAACCCATTGGCAGGCCAGCCTTTTGCGTCGGTTCTTGTTACGGCGGCATAAAAAGTTTTAAAAGGGGAAATGTCTTCAACGGGAAAGTCGGTGCCTAGCGGTATCCAGCCATTTTGCTTTAATAGTGACTGATATGCATACGCGTGAGAAATTCGCTCATTACCGAGACGCTCCTCCGCCCAATACATGTCTGACGTTGCGTGTGTCGGTTGTACGGATGGAATAATTTGGTATTGTCCAAAAAAATTAATGTCTGCTGGATCTACTACTTGTGCATGTTCTATCCTCCATCTTTTATTATCCCCTGTTGTGAGGTAACGTGCGTAGGTATTAAGTATGGTGCGATTTCCGCTGTCTCCAATTGCATGCGTATTCATTTGCCATCCATTCCTGTTACACCAATTAGCAACACTATCAAAATGGGTTGGATCGCTTAATAGAAAGCCATGATGTCCTGCTCTGTCACTATACTCTTTTAATAAGCAAGCCCCTCGAGAGCCCAATGCACCATCCCCATATACTTTAAAACTCCTAACAGTGAGACGATCGGTGATGAGTATACCATTTTTTTCAGCATAGGTATAATTAGCTTGCTTGTCGCTGAGCATAACATATAACCGAATCAACAGGGAGCCATTTTTTTGTAACATTTTTAGTTGTTCAACTACCGATGCATCAAGGCCGCAGTCATCAATGGTAGTGAGTCCAACTGCTAAGCAGTTTTCTTGTGCTTTTTTGATTGCTTTATTGAAAGCTTCTTCACTAACTGGTGGTATAATTTTATTTACCAGTTCCACCGCATTGTCAATAAGTACACCTATTGGTTTACCGCCTTCCAGTAATACTTCGCCTCCTGTCATGGTTTCTCCTCCTTTGATTCCAGCTTGTTGTAAGGCATATTGGTTAGCTATTGCAGCATGGCCATCCACTCTGGTAAGTAACACGGGTCTGTCTGGAAATAATTTATTAAGTAGGACGGGGTCTGGATATTTTTTGTCGGCCCAATCATTTTGATCCCATCCTTCACCTAAAAGCCACCCAGTGGGATTTTCTTTTGCAAAATCTTGGAGTTTTTCAAGTATTTCCTCCCAGCTTTTAGTACCAACCAAGTTAACACGCAGCAAGTTGAGTGCATAGCCAACAAAATGTGCATGTGCATCTATGAAACCTGGGTAGATAAATTTCCCTTCCGCATCTAATTTTTCAGCAAATGAGTAACGGGCTGATAAAGCGGATGCGCTACCCGTGGCTACAATTTTCCCATTTTTGATGGCCATGGCCTCTGTCACAGTAAATAGAGAGTCTACCGTATAAATTTTTGCGTTGTATACTAGCAAGTCTGCCTTTTCACTTGTGCAAGCACTAAAGCATAAGGCAATACCAAGCACCAAGAAAATGTTTTTTAATTGCATAAAGTAGAATTATAAACCTGCCAAAAATTGTGAATGGATAAAGGAAGCCACTTCTTTGAGATCGCCAGTTTTTTCAAAAATGGCTAATTGCCTATCAGCGCCGGTCCCCTGTTGTAAAATGCTTTCTACTCCTTCAATACGCTCGCGACTGCCTAATTGGTCAAGCACTGGATCTAAAAAGTCTACCAATTCAAGAATCAATGCACATGTATTTATTTCCTCCTCTTTCCCAAAATCAATTAATTGTCCATCTACCCCATATCGACTTGCTCGCCATTTATTTTCATTTAAAAGTGCCCGGGAGTATTGGATAAAGTTTAAATTTTTAGACCGTAACATATAAATGCGTGCGCAAATCGCTTGAAATAATGCTGCAATTGTAATTGTTTCGTCAACAGTCAAGGGAATGTCGCAGATTCTAAATTCAACAGTATTGAAATAGGGATGAACGCGTAGATCCCACCAAATCTTTTTTGCATTATCAATGCAATTAGTCTTGATGAGTAGTTTTACATAATTATCGTATGCTTCAATGCTATCAAAGGAGTCAGGAATCCCAGTGCGGGGGAATTTGTCAAATACTTTTGTGCGAAATGATTTATAACCGGTTTTTCTTCCTTCCCAGAAGGGGGAATTAGTACTAAGGGCAAATATGTGAGGGAGAAAATAACGGGTGCTATTGGCAATATGATTTGCCATTTCTCGGCTTTGCATCCCCACATGCACATGAAGTCCAAAAATTAAGTTACTACGTGCAGCTTCTTGTAATTCATTGACAATTTCGTTGTAACGAATATGATCAGTAATTAATTGACTTTGCCAATGACTAAAGGGGTGCGTCCCTGCAGCGCCCATGGCAAATCCACAGGATGTTGCGATGGCACTCATATTTTTTCGAAGCATAGAAACGTCACGATAGGCTTCTTCTATGTCAGCACAAATATCAGTCCCAACCTCTACTACCGCTTGATGCATTTCTGCTTTTACCTTATCCTTTAGTAATTGTTGACCTGCCTGCACCAATTGCTGTTGATGGCTTTTTAGTTCGTAGGTAACCGGATCAAGTACCATGTACTCTTCCTCTACGCCTATGGTAAAAGTTTTATAATTTAAGTTCATGACTACTTTTTTTGACAAATTCCCCCCATGTAAGCGTGGGATTTTTGGCTTGTGCTTGTGCTTTTTCAATAGCAAAGTTTGCCGTGGTTTCTACAACCCATTCAAAATTTTCATCTCCTACACTAGCACGATCTGCATCTGGAGCCGGATTGCAAAAATCAATAGCGTAAGGTATACCATTTCTGACTGCCAGTTCAACCGTATTAAAATCATAGCCTAATTGCTGATTGATAGTTAATACTATTTTTTCCATTTCAGCTAATAGTGTTGGACTTGGAGAAAAAGAGGCTTGGTAGCGTAAATGATGAGGATTACGAGGTTCGTAAGGCATAATTCGTACATGTTTCCTGCCAATACAGTAGCAACGGTAGTACTCTGTAAAAATTATTTCCTCTTGCAATAGCATTACTAATTGACCAGTTTCATTGTGTTTCTCGTAGAATTCCTTTTCGTTCTCCAATCGGTAAACGTTTTTCCATCCACCACCCGCAAAAGGTTTCATGTAAGCAGGAAAGCCTACATAATTGAAAATGCTTTTCCAGTCAAGTGGGTAATGCAGGTTTGAGAAAGAATCTTCATTGGTGTCTTCAGGCCATTGGTGAGAAGGTAGGATGGCGGTTTTAGGCACCGGGATACCTAATTGCGTCATCAAACAATTATTGAAATACTTATCATCCGCACTAAACCAAAATGGATTATTGATAACAGCTGTACCCGTTAGTGCCGCATTTTTTAACCAGGTCCTATAGAAGGGAACATCTTGTGAAATTCTATCAATGATAACCGTGTAACCAGAAAATTCTCCTTGAATGGCTTTGTCGATTTTCACGGGTTCTGCAACAATACCCGCAGCATTTTTACTATTAACCCGGGCAACAAAGGCCTCGGGAAATGATCTTTCTCTTCCGTGGAGAATTCCAATTTTAAGCATAAACAGGGTGTTCCTCGAAAGTAGTAGCTTGCTTGCATCTAAACAAATCCTCTATGACGGTAGGTTGTTAAATGTTAATTTTGGCAGGTGCTTCGCGTTACTACTAATTCGATAACACTGTCAGAAGTAAAATGTTATGCTGCTTCATTGGAACGAGTGGTTCAAGTTGATATTTATCATGCTGCTGGATTACCTACCGCCAACAGCTCCTTGTTGATTTTACTAGACGGGCAGGATTTACCCACTGTTCACTTTAATCAATGGCTAACACAGGCCTGGCGAATAGACGCCTATGGTCCATTGGTGATAGCTGCCATCCATGCTGGCTCAGACCGTAAAATGGAGTATGGAGTGGTGGGGGCCCCTGATTACATGGGAAGGGGCGCCAAGGCTGACCTTCATGCTTTATTTATTAAGGATCAACTATTACAGCTCCTAAATGATAATTTAGGTATCAACTCTTTTTCATCTTACTCAATTGCCGGATTTTCTTTAGGAGGGTTGACGGCATTTGATTTAGCTTGGGGCCAGGTTTTACCCTTCAGCAGGGTGGGAGTTTTTTCGGGTTCCTTATGGTGGAGAAGTGTTGATCAAGATGACCCAATTTATCAAGATAGTAAGCACCGAATCATACATCAAAAAGTACAGCAAACAATCTGTAACAATCCACAGCTTCGCTTTTTTTTCCAATGTGGTGGACTAGATGAAAATAACGATCGAAATAAAAATGGAATCATAGATTCCATAGATGATACAGTAGACTTACTACATGGACTTGAGCAAAAAGGATTCATAAAAGGGGAGCATCTTGCTTATTTGGAAATTCCTACAGGTAAACATAACCTGGAAACATGGCTGGAGGCTATGCCTCATTTTTTTGAATGGGGCTGGTCCAACAAGTTCCGGAATGCGTAAAACAAAAAGGCCGCCCAGTTGGGCGGCCTTTTTAAAGTAGTAAACAGTTTGCTTAGTTGAAAAGGTAACGCAAGCCAAATTGGATAGAATAAGTTGAAGCAATGCTCACATTATCGCGGAAGGTCTTGGTTATAATGTCACCATTTGCACTAGCCAAACGGTAAATTGGAAGAACAGTACCGCCAGGAACCAGGGCAGTAGCATTGGTTATAGCTAATACACGGCTATTATTAATGGTTTTTAATTTACCCCATCCTGGATCAACCAGGTTGCCAGCATTGAAAATATCGATGCTGAACTGAAGTACGTTTTTAGTACCCTTAATATTAGCAAATAAGTCCTGTAGAATTTTTACATCCAATCTGTTCAACCAAGGCAATTGGGCGCCATTACGCTCAGCAAATTGTCCACGATGTGCTCTTAGGTATTTATCCTGCTGGATATAACGCTCAAATAAAGCACGTTGATTAGCTTGGCTGTAAGAAACACCATTTACAGTATTAGCACCAAAAAGCATTTGTTGTACCTCAGTAGCAGTTGGGATGTACATCAAATCATTTCCTTGTACACCATCACGGTTAAAGTCACCGTCATATACATAACTGAAGCGACCATTGATTCCACCATTATAAAAAGCAGAAATGGTAGTAGCAAGGTTTTTGAAGTATTCTTTACGGTAGGAGAGCGTTGCTACTACACGATCAGGGATTACATAGTCAGCATAGCTCAGCATTGGTGCATTAGGCCCAAACACGTTTGCAGTTCCCTGCCATGCAGAAAGAGGCTGGTCACCACCACCATCAAATAAATTCGAGGCCATTGATTTTGTGTAAGCAACTGACCAAGCGAATCCTTTACTGTAAGATTTTTCAAGTTTAGCAGTTAAGGAGAAGTAGTAACCACGATTTCCATTATCAAGCACAACAGTGTTAAAGGCACCACTAGCACCAGCTTGAGGAATACCATTATTGAGTGTATTGATAAATCTAGTTTGGTTAGTTGTACCATACACAGGTCTGTTGTCAGGATAGCCGGCGATATTTAATGCAGCAGGGGCAATCATATTAGGGTTGCGGAAAATAGCTGTGTTCACATCTTTATTAAAGATGGCTTCCAATGTTCCTACAACACCTTTGCCAAGACGAGTGTCGATAGCTAGGGTAGTTTTCCAAGTTTGAGGATTCTTAAAATCTTCAACTAGGGCAGTGATACTTCCAGGTACAATGGTACCGGCAGTTGGAACTACAGAAGGTCTGTAAGCAGCAGGGTTAGGATTGAAAGGACCAGGTGTGTTGGCCTGACCATTCCAGAACTGAGTTACTTGGATCATTCCATTATCTCCAGACTGGCTCACTATCCATACAAAAGGAACACGTCCAGTAAAGATTCCAGTTCCACCACGGATTTGAAGAGAGCGATCTCCATAAAGATCCCAGTTAAATCCAACACGTGGAGACCACATCAACCGGTTCTTTGGTAAGTTACCGGTATTGATTGTTTCACCAGCGGCAAATGACATCTTAGCTACAAGCGGGTGTGTTACGATTTGTGGAACCTCAGGGTATGTTGGAAGATCTACACGAAGTCCCAGTGTTACGCGTAAGTCCTTGTTTACTGCAATTTCATCTTGCCCATATAATGAGTATTGACCAAACTTGAATGCAGAAAACGCAGGGGCAAAGTTTTTAGACAAAGAGTAGGTAATAGCAAAGTCGCGAGGCTTATTACCATTAGCAAAATCTGACCAAGTATTGAAAACATAATAGCTTGTTGCAAAACGTTGGAATCCATTCACAGTCTCACTCAATTCAAATTGGCCACCAACGGTCCAATTGTGAATACCTTTTGTCCAAGTGGTATTGTTAATTACAGAGTACGTTTTTACCTGACGAAGATTACCAAAGCTGAATGGCTCATATCCAAATGAGGTGTAGGGAGCAGGTCCAGTTACACCTCCGGTGTTACTGAGAATGTCAACGAAAGGAAAGATCTGACTATCAGTAGAGCGAGAATCGTTTTGGAAAGTATAAGTAGCACGAAGTGTGTTAGATACCTTTCCAAAAGAGGAATTCAATTCAGCAGCTAATGAATAAAGATTAGCGCCTTGGAAATAGTTTGAATTTTTAAACCATTGAGAGGTACTTGCCGTACGCGTACTGGTGTAGTTCACGTTAGAACCCGATACGGAAGTACTAGGCGTAAATGGTTCACCACCCTCAACCTGGCTATAGCGAACGTTCATGCGATGTTTGCTATTGATGTTCCAGTCCAAACGCACCAGGTATTTTTTACGCTCGATATTTGGCACATAACCCTGATATGGTCCAGTTACGTATCCATATTTGTCAAGTAAAAATTGACTAATATAATTTAAAGAATCAGCCGTAGGGCGAACAATATTAGGGGCACTTCCGTAAGGAGCAGCTGCAGTAGCAGCAAAAAAGTTTTGAATAGACTTTGGTTGATTTTCTGTTTCGTAGTTCAAGAAGAAAAACAACTTATTCTTAATGATGGGTCCACCCATGCGGAAGCCATATTGTTTGTATTCTTCAACGGGGCGCAAAAACTTAGAAGCTTCAACTTGATCACCACGCTGTTTTTCTGTACGGAAATAGTTATAAACAGATCCGCTGAATGTGTTAGTACCAGCGCGCGTTACCGCATTGATAGCAGATCCGATGAATCCAGATTGTCTGATATCAAAGGGAGTGATGTTTACAGAAATTTCATCGATAGCATCCAGTGAAATGGGGGCGCCACCTGCAGGCAGATTAGATCCAATTCCAAAGCTGTTGTTGAAATCAGAACCATCCACGGTAAAGTTATTTTGACGATAGTTACCACCACCCACAGAAGCACCATTTGCCTGTGGTGTAACACGTGTAATGTCATTCAAGCTACGGCTGATAGTTGGGAGTTGGTTGATCTGGCGTGTACCAACATTGGTGACAGCCCCGGTTCTTCCAGCATTCAGAATTGCATTTCTTCTAGTACTTACCACCACATTTTCCAATGCTGCTGATGCGTTGGTTAATTCTGCTTTCAACAAAAAGGGTTCGCCTAATTGTAGAAAAATATTCTCATACTTCTCGGCTTTGTGGCCAACAAAGCTGACCTCAATTAAGTAGGGTCCGCCCACACGCATGTTTTGAATGTTGTACTGTCCGCCGGCACGTGAAACAGTTGAATACTTGGTTCCGGAAGGCAGGTGGGTGGCAATCACAGTGGCTCCCACAAGTGCTTCACGGGAGTTGCTTTTAACATCACCGGTTAACACTGCGGTTGTAACCTGCGCATAAAGCAGGGAACCTGATGCCAGACTGACCATTAACAAAAAGAGGATTCTCTTAAGCATAGTAATTTGGTTTTCGCATGCAAATAAAGGAAATATTCGCTTATAAATTTAGGTATTTATCCTGAAACTAGGCCCTGAAAAGTAATGTGTTAGGATAAGGTGGGGAACTTTTAGGGAAACTGCTTTTTAGGCTCAAAAAAAAATAAGCAAATCAAATGAGAAATGCTGACGAAAACAAGCAGCTATTCATTGCAACAAATTGAAAATCAATACTTAATTTATAGCGGTCTTCTTTTTTCTAAATAAATCTCCTAATCTATCAAATTCCTTCTTGTAAGAAAGGCTTCCGCCGGCCCTTCTGGATCTGACTGCTGCGGAATTGGTGGTTGCCGATAAAAAGTCCGCATTGGTGCGGTAAAAGAAGGACACCCGAATGGTACCACTAGGATTTACCAACCACTCCATGGTAACATCCGGTAAGAGTAATATGCTTTGTTGAAGCGATGAGGCTTGTGATTGACCCAGCGGTGCATCCATACCCAATCCAGTAGAAATAGTGAACCGATTGTTGAAGAACGAACGTCCAATTGAAAAATTGACATTGCTTCCTAAAGAAAGGGTATTTCCTGCAGCGGCCAATAAGTTTCGGTTGTAGAGCGATGTATTTAAATTAATTCGATACTTATCACTCTTCAGTAAATTGGTAAACAACTTATTGATTTGATCACTTACAACCGATAGGAGAATGCCGGAAATTGTATTCACATTTACGCCGGCGCCTGCTAATGCACCACCCAATTCATTGGGGGCAAAACTGTTAAACACAATCAAGTAGGTAACCTGTCTATTAAGTTCGTTGCTGTTTTGCTGCAATTGTTTCAATAGTAATCCCAACTCAGGGCTTGTGTTGGCAACACTATTAGGAGGAAAGTCAAGATAAAAGCTGATGGTGGGTTTAAAAAGTTTATCACTTAACCGAGCTACCACAAAAACATCGCTTCTTGCATTTCCAATATCTGAAGTAAGGTTGAGCACACTGGCTAATGGGCCAAAACTGACGCGCTCTGCACGATACATGGCTTCAAAACGAATCGTGGCATCATACGGGTCACCTGACCACTCAATGTAATTATCGCCTCCTTTTCTAATTTCAAATGGTTTTTTAAAAAAAGATTGAAAGGTGAAGAGGTAATCTCCTTCCTCAATATCAAATCTTCCTCGAAGTGTGAGTGGTTCTGTAGTGCCAGAACGAATTTTAAAAGTTCCGGCACCATTTCCTTTGATTTCATCACCTGTTAATTCGTCAAGTATCACTTTTACTTCCACTAAGGGGTTAGCTGTTAGTTCAACATCATAGAGAATATTATCCCCATTGTTTTTTTTCTTTTCTCCCAACATATCCTCCCCATATTTACGCTCCACCAAAAAGTCAGCGATACCACTTTCGCGGCTGATGCCTGGTGGCAAAGTAAAACGACTACTGTCTTTATCAGAAGCTACTACATTCAAGGTCATTACCATATCGGATTCAGGACCTCTTAGTTGCAGTAATGCCGTTCCTTTTATGTCCCCGTAGAAAAGTGAATTATCCGCTGCACTGGTACGGAGTAGTTGAACAGGTTTATTTTCAGTAGTCCCACTTGAACCTGGTTTTCTGGTAGCGATATCTAAGTCATAAAAAAGATTGTAAAAAGATTCATGATCAATGCCGCCAGTGAGATAAATGGGATTGCCCGTAACCGTATCGCGAAGTACAAGTCCATTTAAGTCGATGCGAGAAGTGGTTAGTTCCAGTTCACGGTCTTCAATTTTGTAATAACACTGCGTATAATTAACGCGTAATCCCGCTTGTGTAAGCTTGCCTTTACCTAAGACACCTGGTCGATCCAGGTCGCCAACAATTGAAACATCTCCGGTCAGATACCCGGTAATATCAGAGAAAAGGTCACCGAGGAATCGTTCTAAAATATTTATAGGATAGGAGCGCGCTTGTAAATCAATTTTATTTTTTGTTGCCAGCGAATCGTTAAAATAAAGTGACAGATCAAAACCAATAAATTCTTTTTCATTTTTTGTTTTGCCAGTTGCCTTTAATTCCTTCAATTGATTATCATAGGTCAATGAAGCCCCCAATTCACCAATAGAATCATTGTCAAGTCGCAACATTTTGGTGCTGATATTATCTGCTTTTAAAGTAAGAGCATTAAGTGGATCTTTTATAAAAAAATCACCACTGAGTAAACCTTCTAGTCTATTATCAGGTAATACAAAAGCAGAGAAGTCATTTAGATTTACATTTTGTATGCTGACCAGTAGATTATCTTTTTCGCTTGAATTTTTATCTAGTGTTTTAACGATAATCTCTTGTTGGCCCTCTGCGAGTTTAAGATAACCGCTGATGGGACTATTCTTTCGCAGCACCAAGGTTCCTCCTTCGCTGAGGGTCCATAATTTACTATTGATGGTAAAATCTGAGGGGGTAAAATCTATTTCAACCCCATCTTTATAATTTCTAATTACACTATTCAGGTTGACCCGTTGCCCCCGTTTGTCAGCAGCAGTCTGAATGGAAACAGCTGAGGCGTTATTTTTTCCATCAATCATTAATGTGACCGGGGGAAGTTGAATATTGTCATTTAATTGAATGGCGCCTGCTTTTGCTAGTACAAAGAGGGAGTCACCAATACTGTTTAATTGCAGCGTGAAATTATCTGCTCCCATATTTTGAAATCGAAATTGTGGAACTGCAACAGTGGCGCTAAATACTGCAGTCTTGTCATTGTATTGGCCTTGTAGTTTGCTATTATTGAATCCTGTGAGGTCGGGCGCAAATAAGGGTAGAAAAGGATCTATTAATTGTGTGTTTATCTCAAAACGGAATTGATTGTTTTCGCTTTTGTATGTAGGGCTTTGGAAAAAAGAAGGGTAATGGCGGTGTAGGATGGTTTGCGTCAATGAAGGCAATTCGTTCACCTTAAACGTACCATCAATCCAAGCCTGTAATTCATTGGTGTTGATTTCAATTCTTTTATTACCAGCACTATTACGTACTAAAATTTGTAACGAGTCAATTGGCAGTAATTCTTCATTGTGTAGAACTGTTAAAGAGCGGAAATTTGTGCTGCCTTCCAGGTCAGCTATACGGTTACCGCTGAAATGGGCAGTGAAGTACCCCTTAGCCTGAATAGGCAATGTAGAAATGCCAATTGCATTGAAGTTTAGTTTTTCTATTTGTCCAGTTAATTGGTAGGAGGGTTCATTTTGTTGCCAATTGATCCGGGCAATCAGTTGTCCCGTTTTTAAGTTTTCATCGTCAATAGCGGCACGCAGTTCAACTTGTTCTTGATTCAGTTCCGCTAGCAACTCAACATTTTTTAGCGTATATCTATTGTACGTAACAGCCTCTATCATAGCGGATGCTGTAGCAGCTGTATTTTTTTCTCCCAATCCATTGCCATTGAATTGAATAGTCCCGCTAACAGAAGCTAATGCAGGCATCCCCATTAATTTTCCAAGCTCAAATTGTTTCAAATTCACACTCCCAGCATATTGTAGCAATGATTGTGATGAATAGTCGATACGAAGTTGGGTTTTTAGGGGTCCAAGGCCTGAAGTTGCTACCCCATTCAATTGAGAAGAAGTACTATTGCCCTGGATGGTTCCATTAAAACGGAGATATTTTAATTGTCTAAGTGCTGTATTTACAGTGGATGTTGCGGGTGCCAACCAGTTACTGACTTCATTGCTTAAAATTTGACTACGTTTAATTTGAAGGGAGTAGGTAAAAGATGCTTTACGTATCAAATTTTTTACAGTGGCCGCACCCGCTATATATGAGTTTGATGCGGTCTGTATTGCTAAATTTTGAATGGTGAAATCATTGAGTGTGCCGCGTAGGTCACCTGCTAATTGCAATGAACCACTCTTTTGCGCTAATGTGGGAATAAAATAACCGAGGTCTGCTGCACTAATAAGGGATTGGTTAAGATTAGCTTTGATAAAAACGCGTTCTCCAAAATTTTCCCAGTCGCTTAATTTTTCAAAGGAAAGCTCTAGTTGATCTTGAAGGATGCTCTGGTTGGTTGCTAAGCTGAATTCTTTGAGCGATAAACTTCGGGGAGATAGAAAAAAATTACCAGTTAAACTTCGTAATTGTAGGCCACATCTTTCAGTTGCACTAATTTTTAATTTGCTTTGTAGCGTGTCTCCTGCCATTAAAGAGTTACGCAAGGAAGCTGTAATGCCACTAATGGCAATATGATGCTGATCAAATCCAACTTTAGGTAAATCAGTCGAATCGTCAAATCGAAAACTGCCACCTGCTATTTCAAATGCGTTTATATAAAGCCTTTTTCCGTCTAGTTCCCAAGCCTGCTTTGTTGGTGGTTGTTTTTTTGCGTCTTGTGGTTTTCTTCCAGTGAACGCGCGTATCTCTACAGCTGGATTTAATAAGGCCAATTTGTTGATTTCGAAATTTCCATCTTCAAGTGTAAAAGGATTAGCCTTTAATTCAAGTTTTTTCAATGAGGCTTTTATGTGTTGCCCTTCCCAGTTATCTGTTTGAAGGAATTCAATTTCCTCTAGTAGTGCGGTTTTTAGGTGTAACTGCAAATTGGATTGCTTGGGTCTCTTGCTTTTTGAAGTGGGCTTATTGAAAAAGTCTAACAAGAAACGGTGTTTCCAATTGCTGTCTGACCGTTGTAAGTGAACTTTTAGGCCTTTTGCAGCTATGTTTTCAATTACGGTGCTATCCTCCCATCCGGGGAGTCCATTCAATTCAAGATTTAATTTGCTGACTTGTAATAATGGGTGGCCTTCCTGATCCTCTATATAAAAATCCTCTATAGAAAAGTGGTTGAAAAACTGAAAGCGAAGTCGTTTGATCTTCACTTTTGTTTGAAGGGAGGTTGAAAGATAGTCAGCAACATATCCCGTTAGCTTGTCTTGCACCACAGGCAACTGGAAGGTAATATAAAAAAGGGTCAGCAGAACAAGCACCAATAGTAGGACCCCTCGTAGTATGGTAATAGCTTTCCTCAAAAAAAATCTTGTGTGTAAAATTAGGAAAAGGGGTTGGGACAAATGGTTAATATTGTACAAAACAAAGCCATGCGGGTACTACTAGTTATTCTTTTTCTTTTCATTGGTAATTTGACGCAATCTTTTATTGCTGCACAGGATCGTTACGTATTAGTGATTCATGGTGGAGCAGGTACTATCCTACGAAGTCAAAGCACGCCTGAACAAGAAAAGCGATATAAGGAATCATTGGAGCAGGCACTATCAGCTGGGCAGGCAATTTTGCAAAAGGGGGGTAAGGCCTTGGATGCTGTGGAAGCTGCCGTTCGTGTTTTAGAAGACAATCCACTTTTCAATGCAGGTAAAGGGGCGGTGTTTACCAACCAAGGAAGAAATGAATTAGATGCTGCTATTATGGATGGACAAACACTGGCAGCGGGAGCCGTGGCAGGAGTAACCACTATTCGCAATCCCATCACTGCCGCACGTGCTGTTATGGAAAAAAGCGAACATGTAATGCTAAGTGGAGTTGGCGCTGAACTATTTGCTAAGGAAAGAGGAGTTGAAATAGTAGACCCCTCCTATTTTTATACTCCTCAGCGATGGCGGTCGCTGGAACGTGCTCGTCAACTTGATTCATTGGAGCTGTTAAAAAAAATGCAGGAACCTGTTGCCATGGATGATATACTAGCGCGTAGGAAGGAAAAATATGGCACGGTGGGTGCTGTAGCCTTAGATAAGCATGGAAATCTTGCTGCAGCAACCAGCACTGGCGGTATGACCAATAAAAAATGGGGGCGAATTGGAGATGCTCCTATCATTGGAGCGGGCACTTACGCAAACAATTCCTCAGCTGCGATTAGTTGTACAGGATGGGGGGAGTATTTTATACGATTGGTAATGGCCAAATCAATTTGTGATCAAGTAGAATATGGTGGTAAAACACTTGAGCAGGCAGCCAATCAGTTGGTGATGCAAAAGTTGCCAGCACTTGGTGGTGATGGCGGATTAATAGCAGTGGACAAGGATGGTAATATTGCTATGCCCTTTTGCACGGAGGGGATGTATAGAGGATATATCCGACAAGACAGCCCAAACGGTCCCATCAGGAAAGAAGTGGCGCTATTTAAAGAGTGATTAGAATTTTACTCCCAGGGTCAACAATAAACGGGTACCTCTTTGTTGTATACGCGCTAAGTCAAAAGCTTGTTGCGAAAGCCTGTAGGGAGCATGAATATCTTTTCCCAGGGTCCTGCTGTATGCAAGGTCAATAAAATAGCCTTTATCTCGGTAACCAATCCCTCCAGTATATTGAAATCGACTCCCTTCTTCTCCTCGTAGGTTGTTATACGGATTCCCCAGGTAAGCCATACCTGCTCTTGCCATCCAAGTGGTAAATTTTAATTCACCTCCCATTCTCAGGTTTATAGCAGAACGGTAAGCCGCGTCAATTACGGTATTCAGTTTTTTGTAATAAGCTTTTTCCTCCGCAGCATCCAGAAGAGACGGATCTGCTTTAAATGCAGCAGCGGGATAATTTACCCATTCTATATCAGCCGTGATAAACCCTTTTTGTTTTGAAATGTCTTCAACTTCCCGAATAACAAATGAAAGCCCAGCCATCATGCGAAAAGGAGTAAAATGTAAATAACTATACTCGGCATCTTCTCCGTTGGTGAACTCTTTGGAGGATTGCGTGAGCACGCCTTTGTAATTTTCTGTATCTGTAGTAATTGAGGCGTTATACTTATCTGTCAGGCGCAAAAACGTGGGGGTGTGAATACTTAATCCAATTCTCCATTGGGGAACTGGCCGATAAATAAATCCCATTTTTAAATTAATACCACTTCCACTAGTTTGAAGGGATTCTTGGTAAGTGGCATAGTTGAAATTGTTAAATGCCTTAGTTGCGTCTGCCTCTGTAAATGTGGAAGTTCTTTCAAATTGTAGGAATGGAATACCAAGTGTTAAGCCATAAAAAAACTTTTCTTGCCTTGAACCCGCTACCGCAATGGCTAGCTCAGATAAACCGCCGCGGCTTACCATTTCATTTTCTTGTAACAAACCTGTTCCAATAGGTGCACGCGATTGGTACCTAAAATTACCAGTAGTGCCTCCAGCAATTGTATCAATCCAGTAGGTATTAAAGGCTAAACTACTTCCAAAGGGATACTTGCTGGCAACCAAATTGGCATCTCCAACACCAGCAATTTCCTCCAGGTATTTTTGAGAATACGAATTAGTAGTGTTCAAGCCGCGATATAAAAGATTGTTTCCAAACCAGGCTGTACGATTCAATGCAATGGCTACAGCAGCTGATCCTTTTTTATTATCAGTAGGTGAGGCAGCTACGAACCCAGTTAAACCAAGTCCTAGCGCACTACGTTTAGAAGCCGTTGTAGTGTTTTTAAAAGTACTGTTGTTGTTAAGTTGTGTAAAGGAGGGGGTGAATACAAAATCTCCACTTCGGTAAAAGGCTAATCCGGCTGGGTTCGTAAATGCAGCAGTCAGATCACCACCCAGTGATACCATAGCGCCTCCAATTGCTTGTTGTCGGGCAGTGCCGGTCGGATCTGTCCATGCCATGCGAAGCATATCGGCAGGTTCCTGCGAATAGGAATGGTGGTGCATAAGCATCAACACAATAGCAAACCTTAGTTTTTGCATAGCGTAATGACAATTAAAATCTTCTTACTGGCGCGGTACTTCCTTGTGAAGAAGAGGAGGAGGAACTGGGCGAGGAAGGGGAAGTAGAATTACCAGCGGGAGCGCTTACGCCAAATGCTTCACGTAATGCATTTCCGCGATTAGGCATACTGGTAGTTCGTCCAGTATGCACAGTGATAAGTGGGCTGACAGCATAGGACCCTGTCTGTGCTCTTACCGTTTTTAAGTTAACGGGTAATTGCTGATAGCTATTTAAATCAAAAGTTCTTGGTTTGGTATACAGCTGTTTCACTGTTACAGACTGGCCTAAGCCCCATCCATAGTAGGGGGTATTGAAGTAGTAAGGATTGTAATAGTGGTTCCATGAAACAAAAGGGTTGAACGCAGGGGTAAAATAAGAGTTGAAACCCAATGTCCACCTTTCGTAGGCATACCAATTGTTTAACTCATCCCAACGGTTCCGATCTCTTACACGCATTCTTAAATAACGATCTTCATAATCTTCCTCAACGGTTCGATACCGTCTTGTTTCCTGACGCTGTTGCACCAGGTACTCATCTTCAGGTCTGGCGGGTGAAAAATAAACATCGTCCGGCGTTTGTCCGGTGCGATAAACAGTGGTGCAACTTGCAAGAAGAACCACCGAAACAAGCAAGAAGTAAGGTAAAGTGGTTTTCATAGTTGAAGTTATTACTTTTGTGACTTTACACAAATATCGGCAATTAGATCCAAGACCTGATTAGCCGCTGTTAAAAAAAAGGTAAAGAACCCTATCATAATTAAAGCTACATGAGTAAAGCCATAACCCCCCGGGCGCAGGATTATTCTCAATGGTACAATGACCTTGTACTAAAGGCAGCGTTGGCTGATTATTCTGCTGTGCGAGGTTGTATGGTTATAAAACCCTATGGTTTTGCGCTTTGGGAAAATATGCGTGATGCGTTAGACAAAATGTTCAAGGATACGGGACATGTCAATGCCTATTTCCCACTTTTTGTGCCAAAGAGTTTATTTGAGGCGGAGGAAAAAAATGCTGAGGGCTTTGCCAAAGAGTGCGCCATTGTTACCCATTATCGCTTGAAAGCAGATCCAAATCAAAAAGGAAAATTGATCGTAGACCCGGAGGCTAAATTGGAGGAGGAATTAGTGGTTAGACCAACTAGTGAAGCCATTATATGGAATACGTACAAAAATTGGATTCAATCTTACCGAGATCTTCCCATATTAGTTAATCAATGGGCTAATGTGGTGCGTTGGGAAATGCGAACTCGTTTGTTTTTACGCACTGCAGAGTTTTTGTGGCAGGAGGGACATACTGCTCACGCTACTCGGGCTGAAGCCATTATCGAGACAGAAAAGATGTTGGAGGTATATGCTGACTTTGTAGAAAATTGGATGGCTGTACCGGTCATTAAAGGAATCAAAACCCCCAATGAAAGATTTGCCGGCGCTGAGGAAACCTACTGTATTGAAGCGCTCATGCAAGATGGAAAGGCATTGCAGGCTGGTACCTCTCATTTTTTGGGTCAAAACTTTGCAAAAGCTTTTGATGTAAAATTCAGTGACCGTGAAAACAAACTGGATTACGTTTGGGCAACTAGTTGGGGTGTCAGCACACGTTTGATCGGCGCATTAGTGATGGCCCACAGTGATGATGATGGGTTGATTTTGCCTCCTCGTATTGCTCCTTTACAAGTGGTGATTGTACCCATTTATAAAGGTGAAGAGCAAAAGTCTGCAATAGATGAAAAGGTGAATACTATTGTAAAAGAATTAAAAAACGTGGGTATTCGCGTTAAATATGATGACTCTGATCAGGCCAGACCCGGATGGAAGTTTGCAGAATACGAAATGAAAGGGGTGCCGCTACGTATTGCTATTGGGGCTCGTGATCTTGAGCAAGGAGTAGCAGAATTGGCAAGAAGAGATACCAAGGAAAAAAAGTCCGTTCCATTGGATGATATCATTGCTATTATACAACAAGAACTAACAGACATCCAGCAACAATTGTATGACCAGGCCCTTGCGTTTAGAAATGCACACATAACGCCAGTGAACACCTGGGAAGAATTTGTAAATGTGTTGGACGCTAAAACTGGATTTGTTGCAGCGCATTGGGACGGTACGCCTGAAACAGAAGAAGCAATCAAAGAAAAAACCAAGGCTACTATTCGCTGCATACCACTAAATAACCCTGCCGAAAATGGCGTCTGTATTTTAACGGGAAAGCCCTCTACGCAGCGGGTATTATTTGCAAGGGCCTACTGATTATGGTTTATACTTCTACGCAATTTGAAGAAGGAGTTGTATTACTCATTGATAAGCCATTGGGCTGGACTTCTTTTGATGTGATTCGGAAACTTCGTCATCTTATTCGCATTCGCAAAATTGGACATGCGGGTACACTGGATCCGCTGGCCACCGGATTACTAATTGTATGTACTGGTAAATTCACTAAGCGAATTAATCAGTATATGGCGCAACAAAAAGAGTATACTGGCACTATCACCTTGGGTGCAACAACGCCCACCTATGATTTGGAAAGTGAGCCCATCAATTTTAAGCCAACTGATCAAATCACATTGGACCAGATAAAATTGCATTTACCGAGCTTTACGGGTCCCATTCAGCAAATCCCTCCAGCTCACTCTGCTATCAAGGTGGATGGAAAACGTGTATATGAATTAGCCAGAAAAGGAAAAGAGGTGAAGCTGGAGCCCAGGGCAGTTCATATTTACGCTTTTGAAGTGCTGGAATTGCATGAAGCCCAATTACAATTTCGAGTAGTATGTTCAACAGGTACCTATATAAGAAGTCTTGCAAATGATTTGGGGCAAGCGTTAGGATGTGGAGCCTATTTAAGTTCATTAAGACGAACGCGCATTGGAGAATTTGAAGTTACTGCAGCGTACACCATAGAAACCTTTATAGCAAATTTTGCTACTACTAATTAGTGGCTATAGGTTGAATGGGTAATTTATCCCAAGCTGAAACTGATCCATATCTTGAAGTCTTGGATACCCAAACCATTTGTTTTGAAAATTTTGACTTGCAGGAGAGGGGCTTGGATCTTTTGCCTTAATTGAATAATCTAGTCGTATCACAAAATAGGTAAAGTCTAATCGAAGTCCTGTTCCAACTCCAACTGCAAGATCCTTACCCAATCGACGTAGGGAAAAGATTTCTTCTGGCGTTCTTCCAGTTGCCTTTTTTAGATACCAGATATTACCCATATCGGCAAATAGGGCACCATTGACTTGCATGCCAGCCAAGGAAAACCAGGGGAATCTAAATTCAATATTACCTTCCAATTGTAAATCCCCATAGCGTTCGGGCAATCCTTTATTTCCATATTCCTGTATCGTGGATCCAGGACCTAATTTTCGAAGCCCCCATGCTCGCATACTATTAGGACCTCCGGCAAAGTACTGTCTGTATAGTGGTAAGTTAAACCGATTAACGGGATTTTTAGTTTGGTCAAAAGCATAACCTGCACCTGCAAAAAAGCGCAATGCTAACGCTGTTTTCTTGAATGTGTATTTTGTTGATAGGTCTAGATCAACTTTTATAAATCGAAATAAATTAGTGTCTAGTAAGGGACTGCGTATAAAGCCACTTATTAATCCAGATTCTTCAATATTTACACGAATGTTTCGAACCTGGTTGGCTTTCTGTCGCGAATAAAATAGACCCGCACTCCCCGAGATAATTAACCCATCCACAAAAATATTTTTTAGCAGGGCGTTACTATCAATAAGTGCCAGCAATTTTGCTCTTCTGGCAATAGCATTGTATTCAATATTGGGAACTCGAATAGTATAAAGTGTGTTTTTATATCTAAAATCATACCCCCAGGCAGCACTATAAGAAGAAAGGTTGAACAATTCTCTTCTTTCTGTATTTGAAACATTAAAAGCTAGGATTGAGCGAGCGTGTTGACGTAAGTCAGCTGGAAGGCCTGCAAAACGAGGGAGTAATCCTGGAAAAATCAAGTTATGCGTTAGTGCAATCTGTCTGGTTTGAATAAAATTGATGGCAGCAATAGTGTCTCGTCCTATCTCTACGCCAAAGCGCAGATTGGTAGTTGATTGAATGGATCGTCGAAACAAATTTCGATTTTGAAATCCCACATTAAGAGCCACTCCAAATAAGGTACCAGCCAGTAAGCTTTGATTACTACTTCCCTCCAAATTTGCAAAGCTTGTATATTTTCTAGCTGGCGTTAACTTGATGAGAATATCTGCGGTGTCTTCATTTTTTCGGGGGATGGTTTCTATATTCACCAACCGCCAACCGCCCATTGCATTTAATTGATTGAGTGTTTTGAAATAGTTCCGTTGGTCAAAGACCTGACCAGTACTAAAATGAATCTTATCCCTAAATAGTTGGTCTTTGAATACGGGTTTAAACCGTTCAATGCGGATACCGTTTTGATAAACACTTTTTGTTTGAAGTCCTGCCGTATCAGCAGTAAAGTCCGGATATAATGTAATAGCGCCTACTTTATATTGCGTCAATTTTTCCTTGGTAATTGATGGACGTAAACGAATTTCAAGATCTGCTAAGGGATTTATGCTACGTGCGCGAACTTGTTGAAAAATGCGTAATTGCTCTAAGGGGTCTGCCATCGGCTTCAGTAATGCAAGGTCAAGGGTGTCCCAAATACCCACTAAATCGTCCCGGGTGAGCCGTAAGTACCCATTATTTCTATAAAGGTCAATTAATCGATCTAGTTCCTCTCCAATGATACCTTTGGCAAAGGGCGAGCCCGCCATAATTTTTGAATCAGATAAGTGCTGCGTAGTCAGTTGTTGCAGAGAGCTGTCTTCAAGTTGATATCGGATGGTGTCAAGCAAAAAGGGGTTTCCCGGCTTGATATGAAAGTTGACTGTTGTACGAAGTTGATTTTTATTGACCACGGTCAGGGACGTATCAAACCAAACTTGGTCCCTAAAATAGCCAAGGGAATTCAGCAAAGCATGCATGTAGGCAACAGAACCAATGGAGTAACTGGTGTCGTATACCGGAGGCTTTCGAAGTGTGCTGAAAAAAAGTTTAGATACAGTTCTGGATCGTAGACTATCGTCTAATTGCCCCTTCAACCGACTTTGTAATAATTCTCTTTGCTCTTTTGGAATACTGCCATCAACTTTTATAGTAGTTTTGAACACAAACGGTTTTCCTACAGGATAATTGCGTGGAATAGTTCCGCAAGCGTAGAGAAGAAAACTGATCAATAATAGAAGTAATACCGGAAAACGAGTAAAATTTAATACAAACCGGTGTAGTTGCTTCACAATGTGCCAGAATTATGATTACAAAATCAGTAGTTAAAGATATTCAAAGTTTAGCCGCTAAAAAATACAGGGATCAGTCAGGTTTGTTTCTTGCTGAGGGGCCAAAGGTGGTGGGCGAGTTATTGCGTGATTGTCCCCATGCTATTAAAAAAATATATGCACTTGAAACTTGGATACAGCAACAAAAGAAAATAGATCCTGCCATTCAGCTTACGAGTGTAACTACAGCTGATTTAGTGCGTCTTTCTCAATTGACCACTCCGCATGAGGTGGTTGCCGTGGTTGCCCAGTTGCCGCAACAAAAATTGGGAGTGGACAATGGGTTAATTGTTGTCTGTTGCGGAATACAAGATCCAGGAAATTTTGGTACCATATTACGCACTGCGGATTGGTTTGGTGTGAGCCAAGTTGTTTGCAGTATTGACACGGTAGATGTTTATAATCCTAAAGTGGTACAGGCTACTATGGGAAGTGTTGCAAGACTTGCTGTGCACTACATGGATTTAGAACCCTGGTTGAAAGAGCAGCAACTGCCCATTTATGGAGCCGTTTTGAATGGTAAGCCCTTGTATGAAATTGCCCGATCACAGCAAGGGATACTACTAATAGGAAATGAGGCAAAAGGGGTGCCTGCCGCTCTGCTTACCAATCAGGTTGTGGGTATTACCATCCCTCGAGTAGGAGGTGCGGAGTCTTTAAACGCAGCAGTGGCAACTGGCATTTTACTTTCTTGGCTTAGTTAAAACGAATAGCACGTAAGGGACTAATTTTTTTAACCAGTAGCGTTGGCAGCAATAATACGAATGCGCTAATTATAAAGGTGCCTCCCATTACGCTTATTACATGTAAGGGAACCACTTCTACAGCTACTGTATCAATGTAATAGGCAGATTGGTCTAGCCGAATAAAGGAAGTGGTATTTTGCAGCCATAAAATTCCTAAAGCAATAAAAGTACCTGTGGCAATTCCACCCAGTGTTAATAGCAAGCCAAATCGTATAAAAATTTGTTGAATTAATAGATCGGTTGATCCCATGGCTTTGAGAATGCCAATCATGGGGATACGCTCTAACACCAAAACCAGTAAACAAGTAAGTAGATTAACCAGTGCCACAATAGTCATAAATGACAGTAGCACATTTCTTGTTACCACTTGCATATTGAGCCAATCAAAAAGTTGTGGCGCTAGTTCTCTGGTAGTAAGCACATCCCAGGTGGGAGGGAGCGTCTCAGATTCAAAAAATTGATTGGCTATTTGAATTGCCTGGGAAGGATCTTTTAAAAAAATTTCATATCCGCCAATTTGGTTGCTTTCCCAGCCTGTCAGCGGTGCAACCAATCTTAAATCAGCAACTGCAAAAAGTCTATCATATTCCTCGATACCAGTTTGATATAGACCTGCTATGACCACCTTTCGTGCACGGGGTGCTTGTCCAGCTTGTGTAAAATATAACACTACCGAGTCGCCTGCTTGAATGTGAAGACGATTAGCGTGATAGGTGGAAAGCAATATTTCTCTAGAAAATGTATCCCGTTGAAGTTTGGGTAGCGTTCCTTTTTTTAAAAATTGTTGGTATGAATGCCAGTGTGAACCTGAATCAATTCCTTTTATCAGCACACCCTCCAACGATGATTGGGTTTTAACTAATGCATACTGATTTACAAAGGGATGTATTGATCTAACCTGTGGTTCTTTCTTTATTTTTTCTTCTAACGCCGCATTTCTACGTAGCGGAATTTCTCGTACCCCCACTGCTTTGTCTGCTTGCTTTTCTTGTATGCGAATATGACCCCAGAACCCAACAATTTTATTTTCAATCGCTTGCTGAAAACCAGTAGCCAGTGCCATAGTGATAATCATGATTGCCACACTCAAGACAGTGGCTATAAATGAGAGACGAAGTATAAACCGGGAAAAACTTTTCTGTTTACTTCGTGCAATTCTGTTGGCTATAAATCGTGCTATTTTCATACTTTGCCCTATGCGGCAGCTCGAATTTACAATCTTCCCTCTTATTTTTTGCCTGACTTTTTGTGTCCCGGCAAATGCACAACACCCTGATCACGTATATAGTCGGTCCATTCAAACTATAAAACTGAATAAAGCGGGTGATCCACTTTCTTATCCATTGTTGGTTCTTGGCGAACGGGAGCAATTAGAGTTGCAGTTTGACGATTTGGATGCAGTTATAAAAAACTACTATTACACATTTCAACTTTGTAATGCAGATTGGACACCAGCCAGTTTGCAACCATTTGATTATTTACGAGGTTTTCTCACTAACCGGATTAGAAATTATAGACCCTCCTCACTGACACAAGTTCGTTATACACATTACCAGGCTTTACTTCCTGAAACGGGTAGTGGTCCCACCCGCGCAGGGAATTATTTATTGAAAGTTTTTTTGAATGATGATACCACGCAGTTGATGTTTACTCGAAGAGTATTGGTTGCCTCAAAAAAAGTAGCTGTAAATGCACAAGTCAGACAGCCATTCGATGGCCAGCTCTTACGAACACACCAGCAACTTCAAATAGGGGTAACGCCGGTACAGTCTTCCGGTAATCAATTTACGCCTACTGAGTTAAATGTATGGGTATTGCAAAACAGAAGCTGGAAGTTGGCTCATGTGCAAAAAACGCCAACACTTTTTCGTGGAAATTATTTTGAATATACTGATCAGGAATTTTCACTTTTTCCGGCTGGTCAGGAGTGGCGTTGGGTTGATTTACGCAGCTTTCGGTTGCGTAGCGAACGTATCAGTCGGATTGAGGATAGTGATAGTACAGCAAGAGTTGACATTTGGGTTAACCCCGACAATCCTAGGGAAGGGAAAATGAGTTTATTGAATCGTGATATTAATGGCGCCTATATCGTGGAAAGTAGAGATAATTCAAACGCACAATTACAAGGGGAGTATGCATGGGTTCATTTTACTTTTATTCCTAGAGGTGGCCGTGCCATACCTGGAAAATCAATCTACTTATATGGTGAACTCACCAATTATACGCTAGATAGTAACAGTAAAATGAATTTTGATGCCAGCCGTGGTATATATACCAAAGCCTGTTTATTAAAGCAAGGCTACTATAACTATCAATATGTAACCGCTGATGAAAAAGATGGCAAATCAATACCTGTTACCTATTTAACTGAGGGTGATTATTGGGGAACTGAAAATGAATACTTGGTGTTGGTATATGTTAGACCCGTTGGTGCCCGTGCTGACGAGTTGGTAGGGTACACATGGGTGCGATCTGCTTTTCAGCAATGAGGGAATATTCATTAAATTTGCACTGGCAGGTCTTACACGACCAGCTCCTGCTGAACCCTCCCAGGGCCGGAAGGCAGCAAGAGTAAGTGGTTGAGCGGTGCGATGTAATAAGCCTGCCATTTTTTATTTAAACTACTTAATTTTCTATATGAAATTCTTTATTGACACAGCCAACCTTGCACAAATTAAAGAAGCTAATGAGTTAGGAATTCTTGATGGGGTAACTACCAACCCCTCTCTAATGGCAAAAGAGGGCATCAAGGGTGGGAAGGCCATCATGGATCATTATCGCACCATTTGTGAACTGGTTAATGGTGATATCAGTGCCGAAGTAATCAGTACAGACTTTGCTGGCATTGTAGAAGAGGGAAAAAAATTGGCAGCTATTCATCCCAATATTGTTGTGAAGGTTCCTATGATTAAAGATGGTATCAAGGCCATCAAATGGTTTACTGATAATGGAATCAGAACAAATTGTACACTGGTATTTTCTGCAGGGCAAGCTATATTAGCCGCAAAAGCCGGTGCAACTTATTTGTCCCCTTTTATTGGTCGTTTAGATGATAGTAGTTGGGATGGTGTTGAGTTGATTGCTCAAATAGCACAGATCTATGGGGTTCAAGGTTTCAAGACACAAATTCTTGCGGCCTCTATTCGCACTCCCTTGCACATTGTAAAATGTGCAGAAGCCGGAGCAGATGTATGTACCTGCCCGCTTGATTCTATTTTGGGATTATTAAAGCACCCTCTTACTGATATTGGGCTTGCAAAATTCTTAGAGGATGCCAAGAAAACAATGGGCTAATGCAATCCTTGCAAAATAGTTACAGAAAATTCCTCGGGGTATCTTTTTTATTATTCCTGTGTTCCATTATTGGTTATGGGCAATCTATTAGTTCCGTCCATCGTAAAGCTATCCTGGTAGATACGCACAATGATTGTTTAAGTGGACAGGTATTGGAAGGAAAGGATATTAGTGCGTTATTGTCTACAGGACACAGTGACTATGTTCGATGGAAGCGAGGCGGTGTTGACATTCAGTTCTTCTCCGTTTTTACAGGGGAAACGCCTCGAAGGAAAGAGGGGTTTTATCATGACGCACTTGAGGAAATTGATTCATTGAATCGCATCATCTTGCGTCATCCAGATAAATTTGATTTTGCAACTGGATATAAAGAGGCGCGTAAAAAGGTTCACAAAAATAGAGTGGTGGCAATGATTGGGGTGGAAGGTGGACATATGATTGAGTCAGATTTATCCAAGTTAGACTCGCTGATTGCAAAAGGGATGTCCTACCTGACGTTAACTTGGAATAATAGTCATGATTGGGCTACTAGTGCTATGGATGAATCGGGAGCTGGCAAAATCCTCTCTACAAAAGGGCTTAGTGATTTCGGAAAAGAAGTGGTGAAGAGGTTGAATGAGGCAGGTGTAATTGTTGATCTCTCACACGTCGGTGAAAAAACATTTTATGATGCGTTGGAAGTTACGACCAAACCTGTACTTTTAACACATAGCTCAGTTTGGTCCCTCTGTCCTGTTTTTCGTAACGCCAAGGATCAACAAATCCAAGCAATGGCAAAAAATGGGGGAGTTATTTGTATTAACTTCTATCCGGCCTTTATCAGTAAAAAATTTGTAGCCGCTAAAAAATATTGGGAGGGTCCTGGAAAAGATTCAATCCGCGCTTCTTTACAGCAATTGCCTGCTTACCACAATCAATCCGCGCTACTTTCAAAACAGGTTGCTAATCTTGTGCAACAAGAGTTGAGTAAAAGTTTACCTGACGTAAAAGAGGTAGTAGACCATATCGATTATGTAGTCAAATTAGTTGGCGTGGATCATGTTGGAATTGGCGCCGATTATGATGGAATTGGATTTGTTCCCAAAGGCTTGGAGGATGTTAGTGCCTACCCACAAATAACTGCAGAATTAAAACGCCGAGGCTATTCCAATAAGTCATTGAAAAAAATCCTCGGCGGTAATGTACTGCGTGTGATTAAGGCTAATCGTTCTTAACGAAGGAAAAGCATTTCACGGTACTTAGGCAAACTCCATTCAGTATCGTCCACCAGCAATTCTAACTTGTCAACATGGTAGCGAACTTCATCAAAGAAGGCGTCTTTGACTTTGGTTTGATAGCCAATTGCCTTATCGCGCGTGTTGTCCATATTATTGCAAGCCTTACGAGCCTCTGTCATTTTTTCGACAGCATCGCTAACCTTACTAATATGCGTAGAGATTTTCTCTAACAAATCCCGATGTACTTTGAAGCTTTTTTCATTTAGGCCGGCCTCTTTCAGTCCTTTTACATTGCTAGCTAATGTATTTTGATAGCGAATGGCTGCCGGTAAAACTTGGCTGGTTGCCAGTTCTGCTATGATGCGACTCTCAATCTGCACTTTTTTGATATACTTCTCTAGCTCAATTTCGTGACGTGCTTCCAACTCTTGGTGGGTGTAAATGCCATTTTCTTCAAACAAGGACATTGCTTTTTTTGTAACCATGGCATCCAGCGCTAATGGCGTTGTTTTTACATTGGGTAAGCCTCGTTTAGCAGCTTCTTTTTCCCAGGCCTCGCTGTAACCATCTCCCTCGAATAATACTTTTTCGCTCTTGACAATATACTCGCGTATAACATGCATGATTGCAATCTCCTTCTTCTCTCCTTTTTCAATTAGTGTGTCAACTTCTGCTTTAAATTGCTTTAAAGTAGCCGCCATAATTGTGTTCAACACAGTCATGGGATTGGCGCAATTAGCAGAAGATCCTACTGCGCGAAATTCAAATTTGTTACCTGTGAACGCAAAGGGAGAAGTGCGGTTTCTGTCTGTGTTATCCATGAGTAATTCAGGGATACTTTTATGAATGTCAATTTTAAGTAAGCTTTCGTCCGTTTCATCCATTTTAGAAGTAACCCGTTCTTTAACATCAGTCAATACTTTACTTAAATATTGTCCTATAAATACGGATATAATTGCGGGAGGAGCCTCATTAGCCCCTAATCGATGATCGTTTGGAGCAGAGGCAATTGAAGCGCGTAGCACGTCTGCATAGTCATGTACTGCTTTGATAGTGTTTACGAAAAATGTAAGAAACATCAAATTGGTCTTTGGCGTTTTTCCCGGTGCCAGGAGATTTACTCCTGTGTCGGTTGCCATACTCCAGTTGTTATGTTTTCCGCTACCGTTAATACCGGCAAATGGCTTTTCATGAAGCAATACGCGGAGGTTGTGTCTACGCGCAACGCGGTCCATGACATCCATTAACAAGGAATTATGGTCAACCGCTACACTTACTTCTTCAAAAATGGGGGCACACTCAAATTGTGCAGGCGCCACCTCATTGTGACGGGTACGAAGTGGAATTCCTAGTTTGTAGGATTCATTTTCAAAATCACGCATGTAAGCGTAAACGCGCTCGGGGATTGATCCGAAGTAATGATCTTCCAGTTGTTGATTTTTTGCAGAGCCGCTTCCAAATACTGTTCGCCCAGTCATTACCAGATCGGGCCGCGCGTTATAAAAAGCCTCATCAATAACAAAGTACTCCTGCTCCCAGCCTAACGTAACGTTTACTTTGTTTACGTTCTTATCAAAGTAATTGCAAACCTCAGTTGCTGCTTTACTTAGTGCTTCTGTGGCTTTCAATAACGGTGCTTTATAATCAAGAGATTCTCCGGTGTATGAAACAAATATGGTTGGGATGCAAAGTGTTTTGCCATTTCCAATTTCAATCACAAAAGGAGGAGAGGAGGGATCCCATGCGGTGTAGCCACGTGCCTCAAATGTTGCGCGTAAGCCTCCGCTGGGAAAGGAAGAAGCATCGGGCTCTTGCTGTATCAAAGCAGCACCATCGAATTCCTCTATTGCTGTTCCATCACTTTTTAATGTAAAGAAGGAGTCGTGTTTTTCAGCAGTTGTTCCTGTTAGCGGTTGAAACCAATGCGTGAAATGCGTTACTCCCTTTGTTTCTGCCCAAGCCCGCATACCGTTTGCAATCTGGCTGGCCATATTCCGATCAATTTTCATTCCAGCTTTAATGGAAGCTTTCAAGCTTTTGTAGGCCTCGTCGCTGAGAAACTCTCTCGCAACCTGTACGGTGAACACATTTGAGGCGAAAAAACTAGTGGTTTTATTGGGCGAACCAAGTTCGACCTTTTTATTACGGCTAAGGTTTTCTAGTGCTTGAAATCTGATAGACATATTTGCAAAATTTTAAGCAAAGCAACTCTTTTTAATCAGTTTATCCAAAAAAATCATACCCAGTGTTCGTAAAATGTTACTTATTAGCCTTTTTTAAGAAAAATAGCGGCCAAAAATTGATTATTTATAAATATTAAAAATAAAATTAATGTGTAGACTAAGGGAACAACTTTTATAAAGAACCTGCCTCTTGTAAAATACCTTTGTAACTCAATTTTTTAACCTGCATGGAAGTGACCGTTTCCACGGCTGAGCAGCTCCGCCTTACAGCCGAAGAATTTGATTTGATTTGTAAAAAACTGGGTAGAACCCCCAACTTCAATGAGCTCTGTGCTTTTTCAGGAATGTGGAGCGAACATTGTAGTTATAAAAACTCAATCAAGTGGCTAAAGACATTGCCACGCGAGGGAGGAAGAATGTTAGTGAAAGCTGGCGAAGAAAATGCTGGTTTAATGGATATTGGCGATGGGTTGGGTGTTGTATTTAAAATTGAATCGCATAATCACCCATCGGCTATTGAACCATTTCAAGGAGCTGCCACAGGAGTGGGAGGAATACACCGAGATATTTTCACCATGGGGGCAAGGCCTATTGCCGCATTGAACTCCTTACGTTTTGGTTTATTGGAAGATGAAAAAACACAGCACTTATTAGCAGGGGTTGTACATGGCATTGGCCATTATGGAAATTGTTTTGGTGTCCCCACCGTTGGCGGTGAAATCTATTTTGATAAATGTTACCACACTAATCCACTTGTCAATGCAATGAGTGTGGGTATTGTTAAAGCTGGGCAAACAGTATCAGCTACCGCTGAGGGTCTTGGAAATCCTGTACTTTTTGTGGGAAGTGCAACAGGAAAAGATGGAATTGGAGGTGCCTCTTTTGCATCTGCAGATATTACGGCAGAGAGTGCCAAAGAACTGCCTGCTGTACAAGTTGGAGATCCTTTTCAAGAAAAAAAATTATTAGAAGCCTGTTTAGAAGTAATTCAAACAGGAACAGTAGTTGGCATGCAGGATATGGGAGCGGCAGGAATTATCTGCTCTACAGCAGAAATGAGTGCTAAAGGCGGGGTAGGGATGCGTATTGATCTGGATAAAGTCCCCACGCGTCAGCTCAATATGAAAACATGGGAATTGCTATTGAGCGAAAGTCAGGAAAGAATGCTGTTGGTAGCACAAAAAGGGAAAGAGGATTTGGTACAAAAGGTTTTTGAAAAATGGGATCTACCATGCGCAGTTATTGGAGAAGTAACGGATGATGGGCTATTGGATTTTTATATGCATGGGCAACTGGAAGCTTCCATACCTGCACAAGAATTGGTGTTAGGTGGCGGAGCACCTCAGTACAGCAGAGCATTTACAGCTCCTGCTTACTTAAAAAAAATTGAGCAGTTTGAGATAAGTGAAGTTCCCTTGCCGGTTGATTTGAAAAAAACAGCCGAACAGCTTGTTCAGCATCCTACGATTGCTTCCAAGAAGTGGGTATATAGACAATATGATAGCATGGTAGGCACCAACAATACTAATACCAATGCTCCTTCTGATGCAGCCGTGGTGCTGGTGAAAGGAACAAAAAAAGGAATTGCCATTACTACCGACTGTAATAGTCGATATGTTATGGCTGATCCAAAAAAAGGTGCCATGATTGCAGTAAGCGAGGCTGCGCGCAATATTGTTTGTGCAGGAGGTGAACCTCTTGGTGTTACTAATTGCTTGAATTTTGGTAATCCTTATGATCCCGAAGTTTATTATCAATTTAAAGAAGCCATCTTGGGTATGGGGGAGGCTTGCAGACTTTTCAATACACCAGTTACGGGTGGTAATGTGAGTTTTTATAATCAAAATCCGGATGGTCCCGTAAATCCAACTCCCACTATTGGAATGGTTGGCTTATTGGAAGATGTAGCCAAAAAGATGACGTTAGATTTCAAAAATGAGGGGGATGAGATTTATTTGCTAGGATCGCTTCAAAATGATTTGGGATCCTCTGTCTACTTACATGAGATAACAGGACAAACTTTTTCGCCTGCTCCCTACTTTAGCGCAGCCGAGGAGCTGTCTCTCCAGCAACTTGTAAAATTATTAATACAAGCAGGAGTTGTTGAAAGTGCACATGACTGCAGTGAGGGTGGTTTGTTTGTGACCTTGATAGAAAAGTCATTTAACAAGCCACTGGGATTTACTGTCAGCGCCCCAGAAAGAGCTTCAGATGGCAAGCCGCTGAGAGCAGATGCATGCTGGTTTGGTGAATCACAAAGCAGGGTGGTGGTCTCAGTTTCTCCAAGACACAGAACTGCCTTTTTGCAACTGATCGCCACCGGTAGTACCCCCGTCACCTTGCTTGGAAAAACTACCCAAGGTGAAGTGAAGTTGGACGGTCAGCCTTGGGGCACGGTGTTGGAATGGAAAAACAAGTACGATTCTGCAATTAACGGAGTAATGAATAAGGGATAATTCCTAACTTTACACGACCTCTTGCACATTCCCTTTTTTTCAAGGCTGATAGCTGCCCGAAGGTCACTAAGGGTAAAATCAATGGAAAAAGTAACATCCATGTCTAAATTCATTTTTGTGACCGGAGGCGTGACCTCCTCACTTGGTAAAGGAATTGTTGCCGCATCACTGGCTAAGCTACTTCAAGCCAGAGGTCTTCGTGTGACTATTCAAAAGTTTGATCCTTACATCAATGTTGATCCAGGTACGTTGAATCCCTATGAACATGGGGAGTGTTATGTCACTGAAGATGGAGCAGAAACAGATTTGGACTTGGGTCACTATGAGCGATTCCTTAACATACACACTACACAGGCTAATAATGTCACAACTGGTCGTATTTATCAAACAGTCATCAACAAAGAAAGAGAAGGTGCTTTTTTAGGAAAAACGGTACAAGTGGTGCCGCATATCACTGATGAGATAAAGCGAAGAATGAAATTACTGGGTCAATCAGGAGAATATGATATTATTATAACTGAAATAGGCGGAACGGTTGGTGATATAGAAAGCTTGCCTTTCGTAGAGGCATTGCGTCAGTTACAATGGGAGCTTCCCGAAGAGGATACCATAGTGGTACATCTGACCTTGATACCCTACCTGAAGGCTGCTAAAGAATTAAAAACAAAACCAACGCAGCATAGTGTGCGTATGTTAAGTGAGGAAGGGGTACATCCTGATATTATAGTTTGTAGAACGGAGAAGCCGTTGAACCCAGAGTTAAAAAGAAAAATTGCGCTTTTTTGTAACGTCAAGCCAGAAGCAGTTGTAGAAGCTGCTGATGCTTCTACTATTTATGAAGTTCCTGTTTTTATGATGCGGGAGGGGTTGGATACAACCGTCTTGAAAAAATTGAATTTAACTGGCACACAGCAGCCTGACTTGACTCGTTGGAAAACTTTCTTGGATAAGTTAAAGTATCCAAAGGCAAAAGTGAATATTGGGTTAATTGGAAAATATATTGAGTTACAAGATGCTTATAAATCCATTCTAGAATCATTTATTCATGCTGGGGCCATTAATGAGTGTCAGGTACAAGTGATAAATATTCACAGTGAATTTATTACTACAGAAAACGTAAATGAAAAATTAGCAGGGCTGGATGCACTGTTGGTTGCTCCTGGATTTGGGCATCGTGGTGTTGAAGGCAAAATAGCTGCGGTACAATATGCGAGGGAAAAAAAGTTGCCCTTTTTTGGAATTTGCTTGGGAATGCAGATGGCAGCTATTGAGTTTGCTCGCAATGTGCTTGGGCTGCGAGAGGCTAATTCTACTGAAATGAATCCTGGAACTGCTGACCCAATAATTGATTTGATGGATCAACAAAAGCAAGTAATTGCAAAAGGTGGAACCATGCGTTTGGGTGCCTACCCCTGTGTTATTGAAAAAGATTCGTTGGCGTTTCGGATTTATGGAAAAGAAAAAATCTCTGAACGTCATCGCCATCGTTGGGAGTTTAATAACAAATATTTAGCTGACTTTGAAAAAGCAGGAATGTTGGCAAGCGGTAAAAATCCAGATACAGGGCTAGTCGAGATTATTGAGTTGGCTAATCATCCTTTTTTTATTGGCGTTCAATACCATCCAGAATTGAAAAGCACAGTAGAGGAGCCACAACCCATCTTTGTTCATTTTATAAAAGCGGCACTACAACAGGCGCAACAACCATTTAGTAAGTCCGTTCAGCCACTCCATACTTAACTAATGGCCGATGCCACCCCTTATCTTTGTCGGCTCTTATCTCCAAACTTGATTAACCTATGAATTTTGATCGTAATACCGTTCTGGGTTTTGTGTTGCTAATAGTGCTGTTCTTTGGGTATTTCTATTATACCAATATGGAGCAGGTCGCTTTTAATAAAGCAAAAGCGCGTCAGCAATTTATACAGGACTCCATCGCCAAAGCCAATAGTCCAGTAGTAGATACACTTGCAACGGCCACTGCGGTAGCCAAGACGGATAGTGTTCTTCGTTCCACTGCGGCCGGATATTTTGTAACTGCGGCACAAGGCGTTGAAGAATTGCAGGTAGTGGAAAATCAAAGAATGAAAGTGGTTTTCACTAACAAAGGCGGACAGATTAAATCTGTGACTGTAAAGGAGCACACCCAGTTTGGTGACACTATGCCAGTCACATTAGCTACTACGTCATTTGCTCGATTTGGGTATGCAATCAACACCGCATTGAATCGTACAGCGTCCACCGCAGCATTGTTTTATGCGTTTCAAGGAATAGAAAAAAAATCAGATGGTTCTCAAGTTATCACCTTTGAATTAGCAGCTGCTGATACTGCTTATGCTGGTCGCATAAGACATCAGTACACCATCTATCCTGCAGACTACCGTATCAATCTGCAGCTTGAATTTGATTCACCTGCACAACTATTTACCCAAGGGCAGGTACCCTTTTTGTGGCAGTATGAAGCCCTGAAGCAGGAATCAGATATTGCTTATGAAAAGCAAAATACACAAGTAGGCTTTGTGGAGGACGGCGCCTTCGATTATTTTACTATTGGTAATCGTAGCACAGTTGATTTCACAAAGCCTGTAGGGTGGGTAGGGGTCAGACAACGTTTTTTCTTTGCAGCGATAGAAGCTCCTTCCAATTTCACATCTGGTCAATTAAACTGGATTTTACCCCCAGATTCCACAGGTTCAGTTATCAAAGCTACAGCAGCACTGAAAATGCAGCTCCCAGCATCCGAACGCGCTACGGTTGGTCTTAAATTTTATTTTGGTCCTGCTGATTATACAGTGCTAAAAAAATATGACAATGAGTTTGAAAAAATCGTAAATCTTGGGCAAGGGGCCTATACGTTTGTTCGCCCCCTAAACAAATATGTTATTGTACCCATTTTTGATTTTCTTAAAAATATTTCACTGGGCAACATCGGATTAGCCATTGCCTTACTCACGCTTTTTATACGTGTGTTGACATCTCCGCTGATTTATTCAAGCTACCTCAGTGGTGCTAAGATGAAGGCCCTACGCCCCGAGATTGCTAAATTGAAAGAGAAATATGGAGAGGATCAGCAAACAATCAGTATGGAGCAGATGAAACTTTTTCGGGAAGCTGGTGTAAATCCATTAGGGGGTTGTATTCCTGCCTTGCTTCAGATTCCAATTTTCTTTGCCTTGTTTAGTTTCTTCAATGCTGAAATTGCGCTACGTGGTGCCTCCTTTTTGTGGGCAAATGATCTCTCTGCTTATGATGCCCCCATTCGTTTTGGTTTTACGATTCCATTGTTTGGCGATCACCTGAGTTTATTCAATTTTTTGGCCACTGCAACCAGTTTATTAATTTCTGTTTATAGCATGAGTTTAAGTCCGGATCAGAGTAATCCGATGATGAAATATATGCCCTATATTTTCCCTGTATTCATGCTCTTTTTCTTTAACAGTTTGCCTGCGGCATTAACTTGGTATTATACTGTTTCCAACCTGATTACATTAGTGCTTCAATTTGTAATACAGAATTATATCATCGATCATGACAAGATTCTCCTGCAAATCCAAGAAAATCGTAAAAAGCCAAAGCCCAAATCAATGTGGCAGGAAAAGTTGGAGCAAATGCAAGCGCAACAGAAAAAGTTAAAAGATATGCAGGACAAATCCAAACGTTGAGATAATGTTACGGAGCAGTAACTTTATGCAAATGTTTCGAACCTTTTTACTTTTTTTAGGAAGTCTTTCTTTTCTGCAAACGTTATATGCCCAACGAAGATTAACGGAAGCCTCCCTTCACTATTCGGTAGAGACTGCTGCTGCTGATAGCAATATACAAGGCTTGCTACAAGGGTTTAATTATACCTGTTATATCAAAGGTGTTAATAGTCGTATGGATTTGGAATCGGCAATGGGTAAAGAGAGCACGCTGTTGTTAGGGAAAACCGGACAAGTGGTATTGCTGAAAGAAGTTGGAGCACAGCATTATATGACCAAGCTAACTTCAGAACAATGGCTGCAGCTGAATCGATTGTTCGATGAGGCGCAATTGAAATTATTACCTGATACGCTTTTTATTAGCGGCTACCCCTGTAAAAAAGCTATTTTTCAATTTAGCGATGGAACCACACGTGAAGTATGGTATACAACACAGGTGATTCCAATATACAGGGAGTTCCAACTTTTTGCAAAGAAACTACCTGGTCTATTAGTACAATATGAAACCTTAATCGGCAAGACTCCAGTAATTTTCAAACTAAAGGAGTTGAGCTACAATCCTGTGCAGGCAGCATTGTTTGACGTCCCGGAAAAGGGATATCGAATCTTAGAATGGGGCCAAGCTGAAAATGTAAATAGGAATTAACGAGGACTGAGTTGCTGGTTGCCAAGTTGGATCTTCACTTTATTAACTAGGGTTGTTTTACGTAAGGGTATCGATAATTCGTAATTACCCTTTTTGGTGATTACATCCGTATGCAATTGAATTACACGAGGTGTTGGATTCTCTAAAACAACATTTCCTCTAAAATTATATCCAGATTTTAAAGAGAAGGCACCATTGTAGCTAAGCACTTTGTTGGAGAGTATTTTTTTACCCGCACTGGATGCCCTTTTTTTGCCTAAACCAAGTGAAGCAAATGAACTGACTACAATCAAAGTAGCCAGACCCATCAACATTGTTTTTTGAACAACCTCTTTAGCTATTTGCATGGAAGTATACATCTGTTTTACAAAGGTATCATAATTGGCTAATATTTACAATTATGCAAATTTTAGACTCATCCACAGGTGGGGATAAAATCACTAGTTTTTGGGGCAGTTATAGCTTAAATTGTTGAATACAAACCATTAATCATGGGTGGCGCCGCAAATGGAAACGATAAAAATGAGCTGGAGGAGCTTCTCCAACATTACGAATTGTTACAGCAAGGTGGGGTGCATTCCTTTTTGGAGGAAGAGGCCTTTGAACGGGTGATCGAATATTTCCAGCAAAACGAGTTGCCAGATAAAGCTTTAGAAGCCGCTACATTGGCAGTGGAGCGTTATCCTTATTCTGCTGCTTTATTGATCAGAAAGGCAGACGTCCTGGTCTTGCATCGGAGGTATAAAGAAGCACTACGAATTTTAGATCAAGCTGAGATTCTAGACAGTAGGGATATCAATATTTACATTTTGAGAACAGATGCTTTTTTGGCGTTGGATAAACCTGAAAAAGCGGTGGCGCTATTAGAGAAAGCACTGGGGCAATTTGAAGGAGAGGAAAAGGTAGAGTTATTGTTTGAGCTAGCAGATGTTTACGATGACTACGAAGATTTTGATAAGGTTTTCGATTGTCTAAAAGAGGTATTAACTGTTGATCCCTTAAATGAGGAGGCGCTTTATAAAATTTGCTTTTGGACTGACTTTACTGGAAGAAATGAAGAGGGCATCCGATTGCACCAACAAATTATAGATGAACACCCCTTTAGTGAATTAGCTTGGTTCAATCTTGGAGCCGCATACCAAGGATTAAAACTATATGAAAAGGCGATTGATGCCTATAAGTATGCAGTAGCAATTGAGGATAAGTTTGATTATGCTTATCGTAATATGGGTGATGCATATATCCGACTACATCGTTATAAAGATGCTATTGAAGTATTAGAGAGAGTGCATGAATTGGCAAAACCTGAAGATGTGATCTATGAGGCCATCGGTTATTGTTATGAGAAACTCAAACAGCCTGCATTGGCTCGTTTACAGTATCGTAAGGCCTCTCATTTACGCAAGGACGACAGTCGATTATTCTATAAAATTGCCTGTACGTATTACACGGAAGGGCAATGGAGTGCCGCCTATAAGCAAGTAGAGGTGGCTTTACGAATATTCCGTCTTGATTATGATTTTCAATTGCTGGCTGGACAATGTTGCGAACAGTTATCACGTACGCAGGAGGCTGTTGAACACTATTTATTAGCCTTGCAAGCAAGGCCAAAAAAGATAGGGGGGTGGGAGTCTTTAATCCATTGTTTGTATGGGGAAGAAGCGTGGGAAGAAGTATTGTTGCAATCCAATTTAGCCCTCAAGGCTACAAAGGGCAAGGTTATATTTCTATATTACAAGGCGGCTGCCCTTTTTGGAGCCGAGAAAAACAAAGAGGCACTTCAGCAATTAGAGGAAGCATTGGAAAAAGATCCCCGGCAAGTAAAAAAAATACTTTCATTAAGACCCGCTATCATGCAGCTATCGCAGGTAGTTGATTTATTGGCAAGATTCAAACGTAAGCGCTGATCACGTAGTTAGCTTGTTTCCTTGTAAATTTGAGGCTTACATTCCTATAAATACAACTGTATGAATTACGAATTAAGTCAGATGCCAGACCGGTTAGTCAAACCACGTCAATCCGGATTAACCATGGTTATGGACAAAGGGCTCAGTACGGAAGAGTCTCGTAATTTTATGAGTGTCTCCTATCCACACGTAGATATTGTAAAACTTGGTTTTGGGACCTCTTATGTTTCCCCAAACCTTCGTGAAAAAATTGAACTATACCAGTCCTATCAAATTCCTGTTTATTTTGGTGGGACCCTCTTTGAGGCTTTTTTAATTCGTAATCAGTTTGAAGACTATGTGCGCATCTGTAAAGATTATGGAATCAGTTATATGGAAGTGAGTGACGGTTCCATCACTATTCCGCACACGGAAAAATGCGGATACATAGAAAAGCTAACAAAACACGGAACTGTATTGAGTGAAGTAGGCAGTAAGGATGCCGCTCATATTATTCCTCCTTACAAGTGGATTGAATTGATGCGTGCTGAATTGAGCGCAGGTTCTCGCTATGTAATTGCAGAAGCAAGGGAAGCGGGTAATGTAGGAATCTACCGGGGAAGCGGTGAAGTGCGAGAGGGATTGGTACAAGAAATATTGACACAAATTCCAGGCGATCAAATTATTTGGGAAGCGCCCCAAAAGGCACAGCAACTTTATTTTATTGAACTATTAGGTTGTAACGCCAACCTGGGAAATATTGCTCCAACAGAGGTTATTCCATTAGAGGCCATGCGTATTGGTTTGCGGGGAGATACTTTCCATTTTTATCTAGATAAAAAATAAAAAGGATATGCGACTGTTTGGTCTCATTGGCCAACCCTTGACACATTCTTTTTCTGCAACCTATTTTGCGGAGAAGTTTGATCGGGAAAAACTGATTGACTGTACCTATCAACTTTTCCCGCTTCAACAGATAGCACAGCTTCCTGCTTTACTGAAAGCACATCCAACATTGGTAGGTCTAAATGTTACCATCCCTTACAAAGAGGCGGTACTACCTTACCTGACTTCCACTTCCATACCAGCAGGTCTTGATGCATGCAATTGTATTTTTATTAGCAACGGTAAGTGTGAGGGATATAATACAGACTATATCGGGTTTGAAAAATCCTTGCTGCCACTACTGCAGCCGCGTATTCAAGCAGCTATGATTTTTGGAAGTGGTGGGGCCGCTAAAGCGGTTCGGTATGTGCTAAAAAAAATTGGAATTCCTTTTACAGTAGTTGGACGAACCGAGAAGCCAGGCATTGACAGAACATTTCAATCCCTTACAGAAGCAGATATACAGGCACATCAGTTATTAATCAATACTACTCCATTGGGTACTTATCCGGCTGTAAACGGTTATCCCCCCATACCCTATGAAGCGGTCGGTGCGGGTCATACACTTTATGATTTGGTATATAATCCTTCACTTACTGCATTTCTAAAAAAAGGAGAAGCGCAAGGAGCACGGATAAAAAATGGAATTGAATTATTACAGATTCAGGCTGAAGAAAGTTGGAAAATTTGGAATCAACGAGATAAGCGTTGAAGTGCCGTTTCAGGAAGGCTGGTTACTTTTTTATTTTTATAGTCAAAGCAAATCATTGTAGTTAGCACAATCGCAGCAAGAACGGGCTTCCCTGATGTTATTTTTTCTATTTTATATAGCAGATCGAAACCTTTGCTGGTGAAGTGCATGGCTTGCACCGCAACAGATAACTGATCTCCAAAAAATAATTCACTTCTTATCTCAAGACTCGCTTTTGTGAGCATGAGCGAAGTTGTATCTAATTCCATTTCGGTATATCCCATTTCTTGTAAGTACTGTATTCGCGCTTCATGTGCATAAACTAGTAGCCTGTCGTTACCCACATGCCCGCCATAGTTAATATCAGTTATTCGGACGGGGAGCTTACAAGTGAATTGAAAGGACGTTGGGAGTAGTTGTTTTAATGCGTGCATCAGTTACTTATTTAAGTTGAGATAGCTGATTAGTTTCTCTACGGCTTTTTTTCGGTGGCTATATATATTTTTCTCCTCCATTGTCATGGAAGCAAAACTCTTGGAGGCACCCGTTGGTATAAAGATGGGATCATATCCAAAGCCATTATCTCCACTACAATGCCAATCTATCATGCCTTCGCAAATTCCTTCAAACTGATGTTCAATTCCTTTTTCTATGAAAGAAATTACTGTTCTAAATCTGGCTTTTCTGTTTTTATTGGCTGCTAACTCGTTTAATAATTTAGCGATGTTCTCCGCTGTTTTACCTTGTTCGCCCGCATAACGAGCACTCCGGACACCAGGAGCACCACCCAGTGCAGCTACTTCAAGGCCGGTATCCTCACTGAAGCAATCAGTTTGTGTAAGATTGAATATGGTGGTGGATTTTTCTCGGGCATTTGCTTCCAATGTATCGTGTGGTTCGGGGATATCAATTTCAATACCGGCTTCTCTAAGTGTACAAATTTTATAGGTAGCACCAAGAATAGCGTTTATTTCATTTGCCTTGTGTTGATTATTGGTAGCAAAAATCAATTGACGCGCAGCATTAGACATCAAAGTATTTTTTTAAAGATTGCCAAAGTTTTTCCCTATCTGGTTTAGAAGATTCTATTTCCTGGAGAGCGGGTGCTAGTAAAAAAGTTGCGGCTTCTAATTTTTGTAATTGATAAGGCGGGAAGTCAATAGGAAGTTGCAGTTGTGTGGGCGTAACTCCAAAAAGTAAAATTAGTTCCGAAGGAAAAATGGGTTGTAATGTCCGATAGGTTTCAGTAGTGTTTTTTGCATAATTGATCAATGCAATGTCTTCTACGGTTCGCTTACAGGCATTCAGAATTTTTGAGAGGTATGTCAATTGCGAATCCGCAAGAAATACCGCATTGGGTTCGTTTACCACTACCAAAATGCTCCGTTTATGCTTTCCAAGAAACTTTAGTTGATGTTGGGAATCCCTTTTTGTTTCATTTTCAGTGACCTGTAAACTGACTTTATTTTCCACTACCAAGCCCTGTTTATAAAATGCTGCTACAAAGTTGGGTGTTAGCGCTAGTTGGTTAATTGACATGGCGGGGTAAAAATATACTAATGAGTGTTAGTTTTTTTCATTTTCTTTGTCCAGTAAATTTATATGAAATATGGCTGTTGCGCTAGATATTCCCATTGTGCCAATTGCACAAAGCAAGTTAAAAGGGTTGTCGTTGGAAAATCTGCCTTTTGGTAAGCACTTCACAGACCATATGCTGGAGGCCGATTATGTAGATGGAGAGTGGACATCAGTTACTATACGCCCTTATGAAGCGCTCAAGCTAGAACCTTCTGTAGCAGCATTGCACTATGGTCAGGCAATTTTTGAGGGGATTAAAGCTTATAAAGATCAACAAGCCAGGCCGTTCATATTTAGACCTCATGACAATTTTGTTCGTTTTAATATTTCTGCTGAACGCATGCAGATGCCAACAATACCGGCTTCCATTTTCATGGATGGTATGTTGCAACTAGTAAAATTAGATCAAGATTGGATTCCTGCTTTCCCTGATCACTCTCTTTACATCCGTCCATTTATGTTTTCGAGTGATGAAATGATTGGTGTACGCCCTTCAGAATCCTATAAGTTCATGATCATTTTAAGTCCAACTGGTCCGTATTATAGTGCGCCAATGCGAATTTGGGTAGAGGAGAAATATGTGCGGGCTGTAAGTGGTGGCGTAGGGTATGCAAAGGCGGCAGGTAATTATGGTGGAGCCATGTATGCAACTGCACAGGCCAAACTAAAGGGTTATGACCAAGTATTATGGACGGACCCCTATGAACACAAATATGTCCAAGAGTGTGGAACCATGAATGTTTTCTTTATCATTGGTAACAAGGCCATCACTCCCGGGTTGGAGGAGGGTACTATTTTAGAGGGGGTTACCCGGATGAGTGCCATGACCTTGTTGGAGGAGATGGGGCTTAAGGTTGAAGAAAGAAAGTTAGGCATGGATGAAGTGCTTGCTGCTTATAAATCAGGAGAACTTCGCGAAGTATTTGGTACAGGTACCGCAGCAACAGTTTCGTTAATCAAAGAATTATGTTACAAGGAAGAGGTACTGCATTTTGATATCAATAAATGGGAGGTAGCCCCTGCATTAAAAGGAAAGCTAGCCGCTATCAGAGAAGGGAAAATCGCTGATACACACGGTTGGATGGTTCCAGTGGTATAAGTTCAATTTGAATAAGTATATTCGGTGTTTAATCGCAAACACCATCTCTTGACTGCACGTTATTATTTTTTGCTGTCTATTGTTTTACTGGTGCAAGCTTTCCAAGTTACTGCTCAGTTTACTCCTATTCCGTTAAATGGATTTTCACAAGATGTAATTGCTGAAGCAGGCCCCAATCCTGTGGCAACCACTACCATGGAAATTGATGGTTTGGCTAGTTCAAACAAAGTGATGTATAGTGCTGCTTTTGCAGGATTTGCCTCTATAGCAGGGGGGCTGCCCGATAATGGCACCATCACTAATGCTGGGGATAGTTACCAACTAGCCTCTTATACGGGTAATAACGCATTATTTGTTAAACGCAACCAAACCTTTGAGTTAACGGTTGCCACCCCCGGCCCCTATGTAAAAATTCGTTTATTGGCTTTTTCTGCTGAGCAAGCTAGCACTATCAATGTAGGATTGGGTTTTTCGGATGGCTCCTTTTCACCCTATTTGACCAATTATGTATTGGCTGATTGGTTTAATGGTTCCACTAATATTGTATCACAAGGATTTGGTCGTGTAACCAGAACATCCACCGGGCCTTTTGTGGCAGATGGGGTGACTTCAAATAACCCGCGTTTTTATTTTGTAGAGATTGTACTCAACTGTGTAGATCGTGCTAAGCAATTAGAAAAAATAAGAATTAGTAATGTTTCAACTGGTACCAATGCTCCATTTCCCAATACTGTGATCATGGGTGCATCGGGTATTGCATTTTCGCAAACTATTACACCAACAATTATTGCTTCGGATTGTAACGGTCCAAATGGTAGTATAGCATTAAATGTAACAGGTTCTACTGGACCCTATAATTTTTCTTGGAATACTTCACCACTGCAAAGCAGTTCTACTGCTTCCAATTTGACTCCTGGTAATTACACTTGCACCATCACAGATCTGGCTGGCTGTACTTCTTCTTTTAATGGAACTATTGTGCTTAATAATAACGCAACAATAACTGCTACAGCATCGCCTGCTTTAATCTGTGCCGGGGGATCAACTCAGTTAGGTATTAATGCTGGAGCGGGGGTGCTCACTGATTTTACATGGATGCCAGGTAATCTTACAGGATCCAGCCAAACAGTTTCTCCCGCTGCTACTACCACCTATATAGTTTCAGCTACTAATGCATTGGGGTGTAGCGCCGCCTCTCAAGTTACTGTTCAAGTCCAAAATAAGCCAGCAACGCCTGTTGTAAATCCTGTGTCAGTCTGCAGTGGCAGTAATGCTGTATTGGCGGTGAGCGCTCCTTCGCCAGCTTTAACATATAGCTGGTTCTCTGCTGCTACTGGCGGGACTGCAATTCAAACTGGAAATTCCTATTCATTATCTGCGGTAACAGCACCTGCTACCTATTACGTAGAAGCTGCAAGCACAGCAGGATGCATTAGTGACACGCGTGCAATTGCTACGCTTACCATCAATGCTATTCCAGCTGATGCGCAACTTAGTAATGTAAGTGTTTGTCCAGGTTCTGATGTTACATTGCAAGTTCAAAATGTGAATACGGCCACGGTTACTTACCGATGGTATCCTACTCAAACGGGTGGTACTCCGGTAGCTACAGGGTATAGTTTTTCATTTGTGGGTGTATCCGCACCTTCTACCTGGTATGTGGAGGGATTTAGTACTGCTGGTTGTATTAGTGCGGTTCGTACTCCCATACAAGTTACCTTGATCCCACGCCTAGCAATACCAGTGGTTACTGTCACTGCGATTTCTTTTTCGTCCCTAACTTTTTCTTGGGCAGCAATTACTGGGGCAACTGGCTACCAGGTTAGCACCAACGGGGGTAGTACATTTAGTACACCCAGCACTGGGGCTACTGGTCTATCTCATACTATTGATGGGCTGCCTGGTAATACTACGGTTACATTATTGGTCAGAGCCATTGGCGCAAAAATTTGTGAAACTAGTTTACCTGCGGGTCCAGTTTCAGGCACTACTTTAAGTACCAGAGAAATATTTGTACCCAACGCATTTACGCCTAACAACGATGGCAAAAATGATATTGTCAAAGTATTCGGAAACTATATCAGTACCATTGATTTTAGAATTTTTAATCAATGGGGGCAATTAATTTTTCAAACCACCGATTCCGCGCAAGGATGGGACGGTAAACATAAGGGCAAATTACAACCGGTGGGGGTCTACGCCTATGTTTTAAAAGTAGTACGTCGGGATGGAACTACCGTTAATAAAAAAGGTTCAATAAATTTAATCCACTAACATGAAAAGAGGTAGCCTGCTATTTTTTCTTTTGTTCAGTGGTTTGTGTTGGAGGGCTATTGCCCAAACTGATCCACATTTTTCTCAATTCTACGCTTACCCATTGGGAATTAATCCTGGTTTAGCTGGAGTCAATGAAGGGGATTTTCGTGCTAACGCTGTGTACCGGACGCAATGGAGCCAGGTGATGACTCCGTTTGTTACAAAAGGTTTGTCTGCTGACATTGTCACTCCTAAAAATTTAAATTTTGGCATCAACTTGCTAGATCAATCTGCTGGAGATGGAGGTTATCACTACCAACATGGCTACCTTACTATTGCATATAGTGGAGTTCGATTTGGAGAGGATGATAATCAACAAATCACTTTTGGTATACAAGTAGGAGCACTTGCCAGAAAGTTTGACCCCAGCAATTTTCAGTTTGGTGATCAATGGAATTCAATTAGTGGATATGATCCCGGCGTTTCTAGTGCAGATCAACTACGAAGAACCTCTTCCAGCGACTTGGATTTAGGGGCAGGTGTTTCCTATGCTGATGCCAGAGAACTCCGTGCCTTGCGTTTTTTTGGTGGTATCGCAGCCTTCCATTTAAATCGGCCACAAGATCCCTTTGTTACGCAGTCTATAGCGCAATCATTACCTATGCGGTTGATTGCACACGGAGGTTTTCAATGGGCACTCACTGAGCGTCTCTCCATTACACCCCAGTTTATGGTAACAAAGCAGGGTACAGCCATGGAGCAGATGGCGGGTGTTTCAATCAGAACTCCCTTTGCTTCCTCCACTGATTTGGTGGCAGGGGTTAATTATCGTTTCAATGACGCATTGGTTCCTTATCTGGGTATTGGCTACCAGCAATGGGTATTTGGATTTGCATATGATGTGGCTGCAGGGCAAATTGGCAAAGCGCTCCCTGGGACCAGTAGTTTAGAGGTTTCTCTTTCCTATACTGGCAGAAAAGCCGGCAGACCTATTCGTTATCTATCGTGCCCGCGCTTTTAACCTTTGTAAATCAATTTTTTGCATTAAATCGGACCACCTCGCTTTCTATCAAAAAACAGTTTTCATTTTTTGGTAGTTCAGCGTGTCATCTTTAACTTTGCTCTCCCAAAAATAAGGGTCTAGAATGCCTACTATTCAACAGTTAGTAAGAAAAGGACGTGAGATTATCAAGGCTAAGAGTAAATCAAGAGCACTCGATCAATGTCCACAACGCCGTGGTGTTTGCACCAGGGTTTACACAACTACTCCAAAAAAACCAAACTCTGCCTTGCGTAAAGTGGCAAAAGTTCGTCTCACCAACAAGGTGGAGGTTATTGCTTATATCCCAGGAGAGGGCCACAACTTACAGGAGCACTCCATTGTATTAATCCGTGGTGGTCGTGTGAAAGATCTTCCAGGAGTGCGTTATCACATCGTGCGTGGTTCATTGGATACTGCCGGTGTAAAAGATCGTAAGAAGAGCCGTTCTAAATACGGTACCAAGAAAGAAAAAGCAAAAAAGTAATTTAAGAATTTCCTAATCGTACAATACCATGCGTAAAGCACAAGCCAAAAAACTTCCCTTAGCTCCTGACCCACGTTTTAACGATAAGCTCGTTACTCGATTTGTAAACAACTTAATGTGGGAAGGTAAAAAGAGTGGTGCATTCACTATTTTTTATACTGCACTAGAGAAAGTAGCTAAGCAAACCAGTGAAGATGGATATGAGGTTTGGAAAAAGGCCTTGGCCAATGTAGCCCCTGCTGTAGAAGTACGCAGTCGTCGTATCGGAGGTGCTACTTTTCAAATTCCTTCAGAGGTGCGTCCTGACCGTCGTATTTCTCTAAGTATGAAATGGTTGATACGTTACAGCCGCGAAAGAAATGGTCGCAGCATGGCTGATAAATTAGCTAATGAAATTGTTGCAGCTAGCAAAGGTGAAGGTGCTGCATTTAAAAAGAAAGAAGATACGCATCGAATGGCTGAGGCTAACAAAGCATTTGCTCACTTCCGCGTATAAATTTTTTTAATCGTATTATAACGAACCCCGCAACTGCGGGGTTTTTTTATACATCTCCTTCGGCAAAGGAAAGCGTTAGTGAAGAAAGGGTGGTATTCACTTTCCTGCAATGCACGCCAGCCGTTTCCAGCATTTTTCTGGAGGCAACAGCGCTATCTTGTCCATTATATTTATCAGACAGATAAACTACTTCTTTGATGCCAGCTTGTATGATTGCTTTTGCACATTCATTACAAGGGAAAAGTGCAGTATATATTCTGCAGCCATCAAGTGACATGCCGATATTATTTAAAATGGCATTTAACTCTGCATGACAGACATACGCGTATTTAGTATCCAGAAATTCACCTTGTTTGTCCCAAGGAAACGCATCGTCATTACAACCTGCAGGTAAGCCGTTATAGCCTGCTCCAACAATCTTGTTTTGCGGATTAACGATACAAGCACCAACTTGGGTGCCCGGGTCTTTGCTTCTGCGGGCAGAAAGGAGCGCTACTCCCATGAAGTATTCGTCCCAACTGATGTAGGACTCTCTTTTTTTAGTGGCCAAGTTTTTGCTGCAGATTTTGGTTAATTACCTCTAGAAATTCTTCTGTGTAGAGATAATGTTCCCCATGCTTCACTTTATTGCCATGTATACAAACTGCTAAATCTTTTGTCATTTTTCCTGACTCTACAGTTTCGATACAAACTTGTTCTAGTTTTTCACAAAAATCAATTAAGGAAGCATTATTGTCAAGTTTGCCTCTAAAAGTAAGTCCGCGTGTCCATGCAAATATGCTTGCTATTGGATTTGTACTTGTGGGTTTGCCAGCCTGGTGATCACGATAGTGACGCGTAACGGTCCCGTGTGCAGCTTCTGCTTCCATCGTTTTACCATCGGGTGTGATTAGTACGGATGTCATTAGTCCAAGGGATCCAAATCCTTGTGCTACTGTGTCACTTTGTACGTCCCCATCATAATTTTTACAAGCCCAAACAAAATTACCATTCCACTTTAACGCACTGGCAACCATATCGTCAATCAAGCGGTGCTCATATACAATACCCGCTGCTTCAAAGGAAGTTTTAAATTCTTGTTCAAAGATTTCTTGAAAAATATCTTTGAAACGTCCGTCATATTTTTTCAGGATGGTATTTTTTGTAGATAGGTATAGTGGCCATTTTTTACTAAGTGCCATATTGAAACAGGAACGTGCAAAACCACGAATACTTTCCTCGGTATTATACATGGTCATGGCCACACCATCACCTTTAAAATTATACACTTCAAAGGTTTGTGGAGTGCCGCCATCCTCAGGAGTAAATGTCATAGTCAATTTACCCTTTCCTTTAATAACAGTGTCAGTGGCACGGTACTGGTCGCCAAAAGCATGTCTACCCACAATGATAGGCGCCGTCCAATTGGTCACTAACCGCGGAACATTACTAATTACAATAGGTTCTCTAAAGACTGTACCATCCAAAATATTTCGGATAGTTCCATTGGGGCTCTTCCACATTTGTTTCAATGAAAATTCCTTGACACGTGCCTCATCTGGAGTGATGGTAGCACATTTGATACCAACGCCGTATTTTTTAATGGCCTCTGCTGCATCAATTGTGACTTGATCATTTGTTTCATCTCGATGCTCAATTCCAAGGTCAAAGTATTTAATGTCTACTTTCAAATAAGGAGTAATCAACTTGTCTTTAATAAATTTCCAAATGATCCGGGTCATTTCATCGCCATCTAATTCTACAACCGGATTCTGTACGTTGATTTTTTTTGTCATATTCTTCAGTTAACTGTTTTTTTGGAGTTGCAATATACCAACATTAGCCTAACGCCACATCTAGTATCATCATTACTAAAAATCCAACAATAAAGCCTAGTACAGATCGGTCAGTGTAGCGATCACGTTGTGTTTCTGGTATCACTTCTTCTACCACCACAAAAATCATAGCACCGGCCGCAAATGCTAATGCAAAGGGAAGAATGTGTTGAACATATACCACGGCCAATGCTCCGATAACACCGGCAATTGGCTCTACAATAGCAGAAAGTTGGCCGTACCAGAAACTTTTGAATCGGCTAACACCATTGCGACGCAGGGGCATTGAGACGGCAATTCCCTCGGGAAAATTTTGAATACCAATTCCAATGGCTAGCGTAATGGCACCAACGAGTGAAGCGTTTTCCATCCCAAGTGAAGCTGCTCCAAATAACACCCCCACCGCCAGTCCCTCAGGAATATTGTGAAGAGTAATTGCTAATATCAGTAGTGTAGTTTTGTGGAATTTACTTTGAATCCCCTCTGTTTCTTCCACCCCAAAGTTGATGTGTAAGTGCGGCGTGAATTTATCAAGTGCGTAAATAAAAAGTGCGCCAGCTAAAAATCCAACGGCGGCTGGCATCCACTTTAAACCAGGATACATGTGCTCAGACATCTCAATCGCAGGATTTAAAAGTGACCAGAAACTAGCAGCCACCATCACACCTCCTGTAAATCCCAACATGGGATCAAGTATTGAACGACTCATTGATTTAAAAAAGAACACAAGAGATGCGCCAAGTGCGGTAACCAGCCAGGTAAATGTGGTGGCCAACAAAGCTGCCCAAATGGGACCTACCGAGGATAGAAATTGTTGTAATTGTTCCATAGCACTAATCAATTTATTGCCCTTCAAAATTACTGATTTGTGTTAAGCGGATAAAGACTTCTATTTCCCAATAAAAGGGTAAATTGGGTGCAATGATGCGCTGGCGATTTCAATGGCTGATTGTAGTATTCCTCTTGGTAGCTGCCGGTTGTACTGAGAAGAAAAAAATATTGCTTTCTGGTGAGGAACCAGTAGCTATCAATGACTTTATTAGCTTTTTTACGCCACTTGCCAGGCCGCTCACCATTCCGGATACGGTGTTGGCTAAGAAGTTTCCAGGTTCCTTATCCATCAGTATTCCTGTTTTGAAAAGTATTATACCTGATTCCATTTTGGGTACGTTTATCAATAAAAAAGATAAACCTCAATTTCATGCTATTGGAAGCATCGAAGTGCCAGATGCGGAAACGTATATTTTAATCCACTATACAAGCCGCATTAGACGTTTTATTTGGGTGCTAGTTTTTACTAAAGAACCTGTTTTTCAGTCGGCTACTTCTTTTTTTTATCCCTTGCCAAAAAAGGGTATTCAGCAATCATTATTGGTAGATCGAAAATTTCTCTTCACTTTACTTCAATTGAGAAAAAATGCGGATGCTACCCTAAGCGAGGGCAAATCGGTTTATGTCTATAACCAGGCGGCCAAGCAATTCATGTTGATTATGACGGAAGCATTGGATGATAAAGCAGTTGAGCTGATAAACCCAATTGATACGCTACCGTCCACGCGTAAATACTCGGCTGATTATACACAGGGAGAAATGAATGTAGTCTCGATACGCGATGGACGAAAACAAGATCGTTTCTCTTTTTTTATTCACTTTGAAAAAAGAAATGGAGATTGTACAGGGGAGTTAAAGGGCGAAGCTTTTTGGAAGTCACCTACTAAAGCTGAATATAGACAGGCAGGAGATCCATGCGTGTTACAATTTGCTTTCACAAGTAATGGGGTACGGTTGCAGGAACAAAATTGCGGATCTCGCCGTGATACCGGGTGTTTGTTTGATGGTTCCTTTGTTCGTAAAAAATCCACGCGTGTAAAAAAGAAAAACTAAATTGCAGCTTCGTGTAAAAAAGACACATTATGAGTTTTTCTCCTTATAAAGTTTCCTATTCAATACAGGACCAATTTAGTAAGAGTGTAGCTTATTTTTCAATGGAATTTGCGGTCCATCAACCATTGAAAATTTACAGTGGAGGCCTGGGATTTTTGGCAGGTTCTCACTTGCGAAGTGCCTACGAATTGCAGCAAAACATGATAGGTATTGGGATACTCTGGAAATACGGCTATTATGACCAGGCTCGTAATCAAGACCAAACATTAAATGTTACCTGGCACGAAAAAGAGTACAGCTTTTTGGAAGATACAGGCATTAAATTTCAAGTAACCATTCACGAACATTCGGTATGGGTCAAAGCCTTGTACCTGAATCCAGCTACTTTTAAAACTGCCCCCTTATTTTTATTAACTACAGATTTACCGGAGAACGATTACGTTTCTCAAACAATCACCCATCGTTTGTATGACGCTAATGTGGCAACTAAAGTGGCTCAGTTCATTTTGCTAGGGGTAGGGGGAGCCAAGTTGATTGACTTGTTAGGTATTCAGCCGGAACGGTATCATCTCAATGAGGCCCATGCTATTTCTGCTGCATTTTATTTGTATAGAAAGTTTGATCAAAACCTGGAAGAGGTGAAAAAACGAGTAGTTTTCACCACACATACTCCCGAGGAAGCAGGTAATGAAAAGCATGATATTTATCTCTGTCATCGCATGAGTTATTTCTGCGGGCTAACAGTCGAAGCCGTAAAAGAGTTGATTGGTGATGATGCAGATATGTTCAATCATTCTCTGGCAGCACTTCGTTTTGCTCGTCTTTCAAACGGGGTTTCAAAATTGCATGGAGAGGTATCCAGAAAAATGTGGGGAAAGAAAGAGGGCATCTGTCCGATTATTTCCATTACCAATGCCCAGAATTGGCGTTATTGGGCGGATAAACAATTGTACAGGTTCATGGAGGCAGGTGACAATTATGGAATCGATGACAGGAAACAATATTTGAAGAAAAGGGCTTTTGAGCTGGTGGCTGATCAAACGGGTAAACTTTTTAATCCCGCTGTATTTACCATAGTGTGGGCTCGTCGATTTGCTGGTTATAAAAGAGCCGGATTAATTACCACGCACGAAGAGCGTTTTGCTAAATTAATGTCAAACAAACGCTATCCTGTTCAATTAATTTGGGCGGGCAAGCCGTATCCAATGGATCATCCTGCTATTAGCGAATTCAATCAATTGGTGCACTTAAGCAAGCAGCATAAAAATATGGCTGTTTTAATTGGGTACGAACTTACACTGTCCAAACGTTTAAAACAGGCTGCTGATTGTTGGCTTAATAATCCTCGTGTTCCCCGGGAAGCATCAGGAACCAGTGGCATGACAGCCGCTATGAGTGGTGCCATTAATTTTTCTACTGATGATGGTTGGATTCCAGAGTTTATCAATCATGGACATAATGGTTTTGTAGTGCCTAAGGCAGATTACGAAAACATGGCAGTGCACGAGCAGGATGAATATGACCTGAACAAGCTTTACGATATTTTGGAAAAAGAAATTCTACCGCTCTACTACGATAATTATGACACCTGGCGTCAGGTAATGAAAAATGGAATGCAAGACGTTCGCTTTGCATTTGATAGCAACCGAATGGCAGCAGAATATTACAACCTACTTTACGCTTGATAGGTTTCTAGGAGTGAGTCAATGGTAGTCGTATCTGGAATCAGGGTTAATAAGCGTTCAATCACCCCTTCTACCAGCGCATCTGGACAAGAGGCGCCACTGGTTAACAGTATTCGTAATGGCCTTTTATTGGGTAAAAAATTTGAAGTTATTTTTTCAACATGGGCATGCATATCGTAATGCATGATGGAATTTTCATCGCTGATTTTCTGTGCATTCTCAATGTAATAAGTAGGTAGTTGTAATTCGCATAGTTCTACTAAATGAGACGTGTTGGAGGAGTTGTATCCGCCAACAACAATGGCTAAGTCAGCAGGATTTTGTAATAAACCTTGTACGGCAGTTTGATTATCCAGGGTGGCATAACATAGCGTATCACGGGTATCGGCTACCTGCTCTTCTTTGCCTTCTTTTTCCAAAATTGTTTTTTTCAAAAAGTCAGCTATAGCCTGTGTGTCACTGGCTAACATGGTGGTTTGATTAACTACACCGATGCGTTTTAGATCTTGGGATGGATCAAAGTTTACCGAGAATTGATTTTTAAAACAGGTAAAAAAATCAGCAATAGGTTTATCACCCCGAATAAATTCTGCGAGCACTTTAGCCTCTTCCATATCTTTTATAACCAGGGCAGGGCCGTGTGCAGCAGCATGTGAAAATGTTGCGCGTGTTTCCTCATGCGTTGGTTTCCCATGAATGATCACCGTAAAATTCTTTTTTGCAATAGCCTCACTGCGATTCCAAACTTTTTCTACAAAGGGACAGGTGGTATTGTATTGTTCAGTAGTAATACCTCGGGCATGTAGCTGTTTTTCAATTTCCAGTGTAGTGCCAAAAGCGGGAATTAGTACTATGTCCTCTTTATGAAGCTCGGCAAAAGGGATCAGCGTTTGCCCGGATGTGTCTTGTAAAAAGCGAATACCTCTTGCCTGTAAGTCAGCATTTACCTGTGGATTGTGGATCATTTCGCCAAGCAAAAAAATCCGCTTGCCCGGATGATTATCAAGGGTACGAAATGCAATTTCTATGGCATTTTCTACCCCATAGCAGAATCCAAAATGTCTGGCCAATGAAATTTGAAATGATCCAAAATCAAGCAGCGTAGGTGTGAAGTCCTTTTTCATCCTATCCTGCTCCTTCCTTTTTTTCTTGATCGCACTGATCAGTGGACTACGATAAATGATCGGTACGTCAAAGCTTTTCATATTGCAAAGATAGGGTCCCTCTTTTTTGTATATTGCTAAAAATAACACCATGTATTTTCGCTTGTTTGCACTTGTGTTTTCGCTCTCCTTGCTGTCTTGCAAGCTCATGCCTCGTCAGGAGGGTGTATCAGAAAAATCAATTAATATGAATGGTCCATTTGTGACTCCAGATTGGGTAAAACAAACAACAATTTATGAGGTGAATCTTCGCCAATACACGTCGGATGGCACCATTCTTGCATTCATGCAAGAGCTTCCGCGTTTAAAAGCATTGGGTGTGGAGACACTTTGGTTTATGCCATTGACTCCCATTGCCAAGGAAAATCGAAAGGGGAGTTTGGGCAGTTATTATGCCTGCTCAGATTACACAAGTATCAATCCTGAATTTGGAACGGAAGCTGACTTCAAGTTGCTAGTTACAAAAGCACATGAAATGGGTTTCAAAATTATAATTGACTGGGTGGCTAATCATACAGGATGGGATCATCGTTGGACCAAGCAACATCCCGATTATTATTTGAAGGATTCCACTACGGGCACCTTCCAAATTGCCTCCGGAATGGATGATATCATTGAGTTAGATTTTTCTAATCCCTCGCTTCGTACAGCAATGATTGAGGCCATGAAATATTGGGTAACCAACTTTGATATAGATGGGTTTCGTTGCGATTTAGCCTTTTGGGTAGAGTTGGATTTTTGGAAAGAAGCGCGTGCCGTACTTGATCAAGTAAAACCTTTATTTTGGTTTGGCGAGTACGATCAATTAGAGAAACCAGCATACGGTCAAGTCTTTGATGCGAGTTATACCTGGACCTGGATGCATCGGGCTAAAGATTTTTATCAACAAAAGAGGCCGATTGATTCTTTGTATGCCATATTGGAGGCGTATGATAAGGTTGGAGACTCTACGCTAAGTGCATGGTTTACTACTAACCATGATGAGAATAGCTGGAGTGGTACAGAGTATGAGAAGTATGGAGATATGGCTCGTGCTTTGGCTGTATTTAGTATAACATGGTATGGTATACCCTTACTGTATTCAGGCCAAGAGATTGGAAATAGAAAAAGAATACTTTTTTTTGAAAAAGATTTATTCGAAAAAGGGCCTGATGCTGAATATTTGAATTTATTCTATTCCACGCTAACCCGGTTGAAAAAAAACCATCCAGCGCTAAGGGCCGGGGATCCTTCTGCTAAAACGTACCGATTGAAAACCTCAGCTCCAAACCAGGTATTTGCTTTCCTTCGAAAAAATGGCGATAGGGAAGTGGTGGTGGTATTAAATCTATCAGGTCAAAACGACTTACATTTTGACTTGATAGATTCCTTAGTTACTGGTGTTTATAAAAATGCATTCTCAGGAGCAACAAATGACTTCAAACAAGGCACACCATTTGAAATGCAAGCTTGGGAATATCTAGTCTATGAAAAATAACTATTCCTCTTCCTGCGCAAGCATCACTGGGTAGCGATAGAGCCCCTCGTAGCCATCATAAAATCCTTCCAGATTTAGGTTTTCACCACGAGTGGACGCGATGGCTCTACTCAACTCCTCGATGGTTGAAACTGGAGCACCATTTACGCTTGTAATGATAAATTCTTCCTGCATTCTTGTTCTGCTAAGTGGACCTCCTTTAATAATGCGTTTCACACGGATGCCACCTTCTGCCTCATTACGCAGTGCAACTTTTTTATCAGCATTTTCCAGTTCGGCTCCTAGCAATTCTCCCAATGAATTGGCAGCAATATTTCCGTAATTACCTTGATCTGCTTTTAATGTAGCAGCAGCTGTGTATTCTTTCCCTTCTCTCTTGTAGAGTATTGAAATTTTTTCCCCCGCGTTTAATGAAGCAATAGTTCCTTGTAATTCACTCCAAGAGGCAATGGGTACGTCGTTTATTTTTTTAATAATATCTCCTTTTTTAAGTCCTGCTGCCGCCGCTGCGCCATCTGGGGCTACGGTGCCAACATAGGCGCCATCAGTAGCATTTACATTTCGGCCATCAGACATAATACCCAAGTAGGGTCTTTTTACATCTCCAAACTTAATCAGGTCATTTACAATTTTTTTAGCCAGATTAATTGGAATTGCAAATGAATAACCGGCATACGTTCCTGTTGGCGCGTAAATAGCAGAGTTTATACCAATTAATTGTCCGTCTGTTGTGATCAATGCGCCACCGCTGTTTCCTTGATTTACAGCCGCATCTGTCTGAATGAAAGATTCAATTGGTGTTTGACTCTGACGTCCGTTTACACCAATAGAGCGGCCTTTTGCACTGACAATCCCAGCTGTTACAGTTGTTTCCAATGTTAATGGGTAGCCTATCGCTAAAACCCATTGTCCCAATTTTACAATATCAGAATTTCCGTAAACCAGGTAGGGGAACCCGGTGCCATCAATTTTTAATACCGCTATATCACTGCTGGGATCTTTTCCAATCACCTTTGCTTTGTAAGTCTTTTTATTGCTTAAGGTTACATTGATTTCCTCCGCTACACCAGTGCCTCCGTCAGTAATTACGTGGTTATTGGTTACAATGTAGCCATCATCACTAATTAATACCCCACTTCCTGAGGCACGTTGTTCTGGTTGTATTTGGGGGTAATTGAAAAACTGATCAAAAAAATCATCAAACATCCCGCCCCGATTGCGTGGTAGTTGATTGGTAATTCTTTTAGCAGGGGTTTTAGTCTTGATGTGTACCACTGCCGGAACTGCAGCCTGTGCTGCTTTTGTGAAATCAGTTGTCTCCGCACCCGGAGCTGCGTTAAAGAATCCAGCATAATTAGCTGGGGTTTTTCCATCCGTAGATTGTGCAAAGGAGGCAACTCTTGGATTTGCAAATTGGCTGTACACCCAAACACTGCCCACAGATGTAACTGCGCTGATTCCGATTACCAGAAGTACTTGTTTCCATTTCATAGGTAGAACACGATTTATGAGTTATTAAGTACAAATTTTATGCCGGCTTTGCAAAATAACAAACTGTCAGTCCTGCTTATTGTGGAAAATGCCAGTTTAACATTTTTTTGTTCAAAAAATCCAGGGTGTTGACACCATCTGCATAATCAAAGAGGGTGGGGTGTTGACTTTCTCCAAAAGGTAAAAAATTAACACCCACTATCGCTTGAATATCCGGATGTGTTGAAAGATCTACTTCCAATGATTCATAGTTCGAAACAAATTCATAATTGAGCTGGCTGACAGGGGCAAAGCAGTTTTTTTCTTCAAGTAATAAAATGGATCCGTTTGTCATATAAAATTGCTTGTTCAGTATATACAAAGCCAAGTTATAATCATAATTGTTTTTGTATTTGTGAAAATCTGACAGCCAATTAAATTTCTTGAATGCCTCAAGCAGGGGGATAAAGTTGTAGCCAACTGGCAAGTAAAGTTTGGTGACATTTCTACAGCCCAAGCCAAAATACAAATGAACATCCGAAGCAAGTTTTTCCAGTTCTTCCATCGTTTCATTCCCATACAATACACCAACAGAGGTTTTATTCTTGCGTATGATATGAGGGTACTTGCTAAAATAGTAGTTGAAATAGCGGGCTGAATTATTACTTCCTGTAGCCAGGTAGGCATTGCATCCGGCTAACCGTTCGGCCAATTGATGGGTAGTGGAAATTGAAGGGGTCCATTCGTTCATCTTTTTTAATAAGTGAGGGAACAAAACCTGATCCTTTGATGAGACTTTTATCTGGGAATTATTACCCGTTATAAAAACACATAGCCAATCATGGAATCCCACCAAAGGGATATTGCCAGCCATTACCAGTCCTACCGTGCGAGGGTCGGTTTGTTGGATGGGGATTTGTTCTGCCGTTGCCCAGGCTGTTAGCGCTTCCTCGGTTAGCCAATTTTTAGCAATGGAGTCCACCGCATTACTTATGAATGATGGTATAAACCAACCGTTTTCACGTGAGGCTCTTTCCTGGGCGGCTAGCCAATCCGGTTCTTGACTTTGCATGTAATTGCCTAGCCGGGTTAGTAAAGAAATTCGGTCTTGTAATTTCATGCTGGTCCGTTAAATTTGTAGAGTACAAAATTACTCCACAACTAATTACTATTTTATGGCAATAAAGATTACTGAAGAATGTATCAATTGCGGTGCTTGTGAGCCCGAATGCCCAAACAATGCCATTTATGAAGGCGGAGTAGAGTGGGCTATTGCAGATGGCACTACGGTGAAAGGAAGTTTTACTTTAATGGATGGTACTTCCATTGAAGCTGGGCAGAAAAATGCTCCCATTGCCACGGATGCTTATTATATATCTCCCAATAAGTGCACAGAGTGTCAGGGATTCCATGAGGAACCGCAATGTGCGGCAGTTTGTCCGGTGGACTGTTGTGTTCCTGATGAACTCTATCGTGAAACAGTAGATGAGTTGCTCAACAAGAAGAACAAACTTCATATCTAATCAGTAGCATGTCGCTTATCCATATTGCGTTGGTAACGGGTGGCTATTCGGGAGAATCGGTCATTTCTTATAAGACTGCCCGAACCATTCAGCAGCAACTCGATCCCATTACCTATAAAACCTATTGGATTGATATTACGCTGGAAGGTTGGTTTTATGTGGATGAAGTAGGGAGTAGATGGCCTATCAATAAAAATGATTTTACGGTATCACTTTCTGATCGGAAGATTGTTTTTGATGTTGCCTTTATTGCGTTGCACGGAACTCCTGGTGAAGATGGAAAGTTGCAAGGCTATTTTGATATGATTGGGATTCCCTATGCAAGTTGTAGTGCATTGACTTCCGCTATCACTTTCAATAAAAGAGTGGCAACAGCTTTTGCTGGTGCTGCCGGAATTCCAGTAGCAAAATCAGTATTGCTGATTCGTGGTGAAGAAACTGATTGGGAAAAAGGTGTCGCATCACTTCAATTACCTGTTTTTGTTAAACCCAATAACGGTGGGTCTAGTATTGGTATGTCTAAAGTTGATCAGACAGGTGCTGCACTGCATGATGCAATTCAAAAAGCTTTCAAAGAAGATGCACAGGTTTTAGTGGAGGAAATGATCCAGGGGAGAGAATTTACGGTGGGGGTATTTAAAAGTAAGGGAACTGTCACTGTTTTGCCAATTACTGAGGTGAGTGTAAATGCTGATATGCCTTTTTTTGATTTTGAGGCAAAATACCAGGGAAAGTCTACTGAAACCACACCAGCAAAAATTCCATCGACCTGGTCTGATCAATTGTCTTCAATGGCTAAACAAGTTTATCAAGCTTTTCAATGCAGCGGCGTTGTTCGTATTGACTTTATTTATAATGAAAAAGAACAACGGCCCTATATGCTTGAGCTAAATTCAATTCCTGGTCAAAGCGACGCAAGTATTATTCCACAGCAAGTTAGATCTATGGGGTGGACCTTAGCTACTTTTTATGACCAATTGGTACAAGATTGTATAACAAATCAAAAGAAATAGCGCAAGGGTATGTTTGATTTCATTACTAAAAAGCCATTGTGGGCAAACCTTGTTGCAGGTGTAGTTGTGTCTATTCTTTTATTTGGGCTCTTTTTGCTTTCATTGGGATGGCTAACCGATCACGGAAAAGCTGCTACCGTCCCCTCGCTAACTGGAAAAAGTTTAGAGGAGGTAAAGAATTTACTAGACAGTACTGGTTTTGATTGGGAAGTACAGGACTCTGTGTATGTTGACACCATACCGCCATTGCAAATTGTCAAACAATTTCCAGATGCTGATGAGGTGGTGAAAGCTAATAGAACCATTTTTTTAATAGTACGAAGTGTGGAGCCCCCCTTAGTGGAAATGCCAAATTTGATAGGGTATAGTTTTAGAAATGCAGAAGTTGTTTTACGAACAATGGATTTGCGAGTAGGGGATACCTTGTTCAGACCTGATTTTGCTAGAAACGCAGTATTGGAGCAACGTTGGAATGGTCAACAAATAATTCCTGGGACCAAAATTTTAAAAGGAAGTGGGATCACGCTTGTTTTGGGTGATGGAATAGGAGATCAGCCAATACCTGTACCGGGCTTGATTGGCATGAGTTTTTTGGAAGCAAAAGCATTGCTAGATAGTACGGGACTATCTTTTGGAGCTATCGTTTTAGAATCAGGAGTACAGGATACGGCTACTGCTTGGATCTATAAGCAAAGTCCACAAACATTGAATGAGGATAAAATTGTTCAAACAATTCGTCCGGGCCAGTTGATAGATATATGGCTGCAATTGGCTCGTCCTCGAATGGACTCTATCCGTTAGTTCCTATTGTCTTTTTATGTTTATACTAAATAGAAAATTTCTTCCAGCCATTGGGAAAAAGTAGTTTTCTGTTTCAATAGCCCCTCCTACAAAATAGCTAAATGTATAGCCATTTGGTTCATATTTTGTATTGCTAATATTATTAACCTGCGCAACGAGTGTCACTTTTCCCAGGCCTTTTACGGCTAGTAAGTAATGAACACGAAGATCTTGCACAAAAAACGGATCTAAGGACCGGTGTAAGTTAGCTGTGTTGTCCATGAATTGTCTGCTTACATATCTACTAAAAAGGGAAGCTTCTATTCTTTTTGCAGAGGCGATGGTTATAAAATGATTTAGTACAGTTGCGGGTGAGAATGCAAGGGTAGAGCGGTCATACATTTTTTTTAGTTGCCCACCATTATCATAATCATCCATATACTCCTCCAGGTTTTTTACGGTATTCCTACTAAGCGACATATTGCCACCTGTGGTTAACCATTTGTTTATACTAAAAGCCGCCTCTAATTCAATACCCAATCTTTGGCTAATAGGCACATTGGTGCGTGTATAGGCGCCCACATCATTGATTTTACCAGTTAAGATTAACTGGTTCTTATATCGCATATCATAAAGTGTGATAGCCGTGGTAAATTTCTTCGTTTTTTTCTCTATACCAAGTTCCAGATCATTTAGTTTTTCTGGTAGTGGCTGTGTAGTGATACCTGCTTCAAAGTCATCTCGATTTGGTTCTTTAGCACCGCTACTAAAGGAGGCATAAGCTCTCCAACCGTCTTTACGATACGTGATACCAAATTTTGGGTTAAAGAAAATATAGTTGTTGTCAACAAAGAGAGAAGGATTATTTCTAAAACCATTTATTCGGTAATGTATAGTTCTTACTTGCAAATCATAATATAGATAAAAATTTTCTTGCACTTTTGTTTGCTGCTTTACATAAAGTGCTCCCTCCAATTTGGTAGCCTTATTGTTATACCAAGTATGCTGATAATTGGTTCGGTTAATGGAGGACCAGATAACCTTTCCATAATGGTCTCCTTGGTACTGTGAGAGGGTGGTACCTATTGTCCACTCAGTATTATTTTTTTCTATCTGAAGAGTGCTATTATTTCCAAAGAAATAATTGTCTAACCAGAGCTGTCTAATAAAATCTGACCTTTCAATAGCTACTCCATTTAGCGTGGGTGGCGTCAAACCATATTTGGTGAATCGCTCATTTGCTTTATACTGTTCGTAATATCCTTTTCCTCTGGTTAGAAAAAGTGCTGTACTGAAGTGGGTATTTTTTTTAATATTTTTTTCCCAGAAGAGCTGGTAGTGTGTTTGATGGTAATTATCTGTTTCATTTTCATACGGTAATCCTGGCGCTTCTGTTCCGGCATAATTAATGGTTCGATTACCTTGTAGCAAATCGCTTTCTCTGATGCCATACCAGGCCTGATACGTTTTTTCCTTTCCTGAAAAAATATATAAACGCAAAATGGAATTGCTATCCTTGCTGTAGCCTGCTCCTACATAGAATGAACGTAGATTGCTGCTGGCTCTGTCAATAAATCCATCACTTACTATAGATGAAAGGCGTCCCGAAAGGTAGAATCCTTTGTGTTGGCCGGTCCCAAATTGTAATGTGTGTTTGCGGCTTCCAAATGAACCGATGCTGTTATTGAATGCTAGGTATTTTTCTTTTTCTGTTTCAACTGTGCTGATGTTAACGCTGGCTCCAAAGGCTCCGGTACCATTAGATGAAGTTCCTACGCCTCGTTGGATTTGAATACTGCTAGCTGAGGAACTGAAGTCAGGTAGATTAACAAAAAATGTGCCCTGACTTTCTGCATCATTGAATGGAATTCCATTTAATGTTATATTAATTCGAGTAGCATCGGTGCCTCTTATGCGCATTCCGGTATATCCAATTCCATTTCCCGCGTCTGAATTTACAACCAGCGAGGGGGTATTGTTTAATATAAATGGTAGATCTGCTCCCTGATTTGCTAGTTGAATTTGTTTTTTTGATAAGTTGGTTCTAGTAAAAGGTGAATTTTCTCCGGCGCGTATGGCACGAATAGATACAGGGGATAGGGTGTAAAAGCTGTCACTTTGTATACTATCCTTTCGGACTAGTTCTTGTGCAAAAGAAACTTGATTAATAAGCGCCACCAGTACAATAAAAAGCTTCTTCATTGATTATGTTTTTAAAATGTAGAGGGTATGCAGCGCAGGAGAATAGACTTGGTTTCTTCCCTTCGCAGGCATTACCCTGACCAGGTTCAACGGGTTTGATCTCAGAAACTGATTTTCCAATCAGAAACACCCCGAAAACATGGAGCAACACTTTTAATAAGTGTGTTGTACTACACAAAATTATACAAAACAACTGATTAGATACTTTGTTTGGAGGGAGGGCTAAAAAAAACTATATTTGCACTCCAGATCGCGAAGTAGAGCAGCGGTAGCTCGTTGGGCTCATAACCCAAAGGTCGGGAGTTCGATCCTCCCCTTCGCAACCAAGAGTCCGCCTCAGGCGGACTTTTTAGTTGGAAAGCCATCCAGATGCGTGTTGGATTTGTAAACATACTAGGATTCCCTAACGCGGGTAAAAGCACACTCCTCAATGCATTGATGGGGGAAAAGCTAGCTATTGTCTCTTCAAAGGTTCAGACTACCAGACATCGTATTAAGGGAATTTTGAGCACCGCTGATTATCAAATTGTGTTTTCTGATACACCCGGTATTATTGAGCCGCAGTATAAACTGCACGAGCGTATGATGGCTGCTGTACGAAGTGCACTGGAGGATGGTGATTTGGCAATTTTATTAGTAGATCTTAAGCAGGACTGGCAACGTAGTGATCAGTTGTTTAGTTCGCTTGCATTAAAAGTTCCTGCTATTGTTGTTTTAAATAAGAAAGACTTAGTCAGTAAGGAAAAACTGCAAGAGGCCATTTTGTATTTTTCAAAGAAAGCGTATTGCAAAAAAGTAATTGCTATCGCTGCAAAAAGTCAACAGGTGTCCAACTTATTGGATGAGTTATTGCCTTTTTTACCTACCGGAAATCCATTTTATGATACCGAGCAAATCAGTGATTTGCAGACACGCTTTTTTGTAGGTGAAATTATTCGTGGTAAAATTTATGATACTATGGAGGAAGAAATTCCCTATCATACTGCAGTGATGGTGAGGGAATTTAAAGAAAAGCCCGGCTTGATTCGAATATTGGCTGATATTATAGTCAATCGTGAAACTCAAAAAGGGATCTTGTTGGGTCAAAAAGGTGCCACAATAAAGAAAATTGGATCGGAGGCACGCAAGGACATTGAGGTATTTCTACAAGAGAAAGTTTATCTGGAACTATTTGTAAAAGTTAGACCCCGGTGGCGTGATAATGAATTATTTTTGAACGAATACGGATATTAATATGTCATTTACAGTTGCAATAGTCGGCAGGCCTAATGTGGGAAAGAGCACGTTATTCAATCGTTTGTTAGAACAACGCAAAGCTATTGTCGATGATATTTCAGGCGTTACAAGAGATCGGCAGTATGGAGTAGCAGATTGGAATGGTAAAAATTTTAATGTTATTGATACGGGTGGATTTGTGCAGGGTAGTGAGGATGTTTTCGAGCGGGAAATTGCCAAGCAGGTATTGGTAGCATTGGAAGAAGCAAATGTGATCCTATTTATGGTGGATGCAGCCACAGGTCGTACCGATCTTGATGATTCTATGGTTGGTTTGCTGCGAAAAAGTACAAAGCCCGTTTTTGTAGTAGTTAACAAGGTGGATAATAACGAACGTTTATTAGAAGCGTCAGAGTTTTATTCCCTTGGGCTGGAACAAGTTTTTTTTATTGCAGCGGCAAGTGGAAGTGGTACGGGGGAGTTGTTAGATGCCATTACTGCATTGATGCCAGCGGAACTCACCGCTGGACAAGCAGAAGAAAATAAACTTCCTAAGTTTGCTATTATTGGTCAGCCCAATACGGGAAAGTCTTCACTTTTGAATGCATTAATTGGGCAAGAGCGAACCATTGTTAGCAATGTTGCGGGAACTACCCGCGATACGATACATACGCACTATAATTTGTTTCAAAAGGAATTTGTTTTAATTGACACAGCTGGAATTCGCCGTAAGGCCAAAGTTCATGAGGACCTCGAGTTTTACTCCGTAATCCGGGCAATCAAGGCATTGGATGAAGCAGATGTTTGTCTGTTACTTTTGGATGCTGAGAAAGGATTAACAGCACAGGACTTAAATATTTATAGTCTGGCAGTGAAAAAAGGAAAGGGGATTGTGGTATTGGTCAATAAGTGGGATTTGATTACAAAAGAGACAAATACTGCTATTCAGGCTGAAAAGGAGCTACGTAAAAGATTGGCTCCCTTTAACGATGTACCCATTTTATTTGTTTCAGCGCTAGAGAAAATTCGTATCCATAAAGCTATCGAAGCTGCACTACAGGTCTATGCCAGCCGTCAACAAAAAATTCCTACGGCAGCATTGAATGAAAAAATGTTAAAAGCTATCGAGGCTTATCACCCACCCGTTGTAAGGGGGCATCCTATTAAGATTAAATTTATTACACAGTTACCAACAGCTGTTCCCAGTTTTGCATTTTTTTGCAACTTCCCTGATGATATTAAAACGCCGTACAAAAATTACCTGGAAAATCAGCTACGTTCAAATTTTAATTTTACAGGGATTCCTGTTCGTCTATTTTTTAGAAAAAAATAAATAACGGGTACTGATTTTTGATCTAATTAGCAGTGGAATCAGTTTTTTTGGGAATTGTTTTCATTTGGATAACATCTACCAAAAAGGCAAAGGCCATGGAGAAATAAATATATCCTTTAGGAATATGAAATCCTAGTCCATCTGCCAGTAGCGCTACTCCAATCATAAGCAAAAAACAAAGGGCTAGTATTTTGAATGAAGGATGCCGGCGTATAAAATCACTGATTGGCCCAGCCGCTAGCATCATAATGGCAACGGTGATCACTACAGCTGCATACATCACCCAGAGCTCTTGCACCATTCCTACCGCGGTTATGATAGAATCAACTGAAAAAACTAAATCTAGTAGCACTACTTCACCCAGTAATTGCGCAAATGTGGCATTTGTACCAATAGCGGATATTGGGTTAGCTGCCACTTCTGTTTTATGATAGATTTCTTTAGTGCTTTTATAAAGCAGAAATAATCCACCTGCAATTAAGATCAGTCCTTTACCGGTAAACACCGTAGTGCCTATTGTAAAAAGTACGGTATCTAATTTCAGAATCCAAGTGATGAATGCAAGTAATACCAGGCGCATTATCATAGCAAGCGTAAGCCCCCAAAACCGCAATTTTTTTCGTTGCTGATCTGGGAGCCTATCTGCTAAAATGGATATGAATATGATATTATCAATCCCCAGTATTACCTCTAGGGCAATCAAGGAAAGGAGGGGAACTAACGCTTCTGTCATAAATGTATGTTGCAACAAAACTATTGCATTATGATCTTTTTACTTGTATATGGCAATAAAAAAGCCTCACAGCCAGGCTGTAAGGCTTTGTAGCCCGTACGGGATTCGAACCCGTATCACCACCGTGAAAGGGTGGTGTCCTAGCCCTTAGACGAACGGGCCGTTTTAGGAGCGGCAAAGATAGGGTGCTGCTGTTTGCCAACCAAATCTCGTCTGCTTGCTTTACCTTTGCATCCTTAAATTTTAAGTATGGCATCAATTAAAGTTGCAATCAATGGTTTTGGAAGAATCGGAAGGTTGGTATACCGGAAAATATACAACATGGAGGGCATTGATGTAGTTGCTATAAACGATTTAACCAGTCCTGCCGTTTTAGCTCATTTATTGAAGTATGATAGCGCCCAGGGCCGTTTTGATGCGGACGTTAAGGCCACTGAAGATTCTATTATCGTGAACAAGGATGTGTTGAGAATATATGCGCAGAAAGATCCTGCACAAATTCCATGGGCTGCGCATCAAGTGGATGTGGTGCTAGAATGCACAGGATTTTTTACTGATAAGGATAAGGCAGCTGCGCATTTGCGTGCTGGAGCAAAAAGAGTGGTGATCTCTGCGCCAGCAACAGGAGATTTAAAGACAGTAGTCTTTAATGTTAATCATCAGATTTTAGATGGAACTGAAACAGTTATTTCAGGTGCTTCCTGCACTACCAACTGTTTGGCTCCTATGGCAAAAGTGCTGGATGAGCAATATGGAATTGCTGTGGGTCATATGACTACCATTCATGCGTATACGAATGATCAAAATACCTTGGATGCCCCACATCCCAAAGGAGATTTACGTCGGGCCAGAGCTGCTGCCGGCAATATTGTTCCCAATAGTACAGGTGCCGCCAAAGCAATTGGTTTAGTATTGCCTCAATTGAAGGGGAAATTAGACGGAGGTGCCCAACGTGTTCCCACGATCACTGGTTCGCTCACGGAATTGATTTCAATTTTGAATAAAAAAGTCACCGTTGAAGAGGTAAATGCTGCTATGAAAGCAGCAGCTAACGAATCTTTCGGGTACACTGAAGATGAAATTGTTAGCACTGATATTATCGGCATCAGTTACGGTTCACTCTTTGACGCCACGCTAACTAAAGTAATAACTGTTGGGGATCACCAACTAGTCAAAACAGTGAGTTGGTATGATAATGAAATGAGTTATGTAAGCCAACTGGTTCGCACGGTTAGTTACTTTGCAAAATTAATTCGCTAATGCAAGGATCTTTTTCGTCTTTTTCTTTCCATGGCCAAAAAGCGTTGGTGCGAGTAGATTTTAATGTTCCACTTGACGCACAACAGCAAATTACTGACGATACAAGAATTCGTGCTGCTTTACCCACCATTCAGCATATTTTAGTTCAAGGCGGATCCGTTATTTTAATGAGTCATCTGGGCAGGCCTAAAGAAGGTCCCATCAATAAATACTCTTTAAAACATCTGCTAACGCATTTGCAGCAATTACTGCCTGGCACTTCAATCAAATTTGCAGCTGATTGTTTTGGGGAAGAAGCTAACCAATTGGCGGCAAACTTGTTGCCTGGCGAGGTGCTTTTACTCGAGAATCTTCGATTTTATAAACAAGAGGAAAAGGGTGATGTTGCATTTGCAAAGCAATTAGCACAATTAGGAACAGTTTGGGTTAACGATGCTTTTGGTACCGCGCATCGTGCCCATGCATCCACTGCTATTATAGCTCAATTCTTTCCCCCACAACAACGTGTATTTGGTTTATTGATGGAGGCAGAAGTGGCTAGTGCCACACGCGTATTACATGAAGCTACTAAACCATTTGTAGCTATCATTGGGGGCGCTAAGGTTAGCGATAAAATATTGATTATTGAAAATTTACTGGAACGTGCTACGGATATTATTATTGGAGGTGGCATGGCGTATACATTTTGGAAAGCACAGGGTAAAATGATAGGCAGTTCACTTTGTGAGGAGGACCGGTTAGAATTGGCTGCTGCATTACTGAAAAAAGCAGCGTCAAAAGGAGTTACTATTCATTTACCTATTGACAGTACTATCGCAGACAAATTTGCAGTGGATGCAACCACCACTAATTGTGAAAGTTTCGGAATTCCTGCTGGTTGGATGGGATTAGATATCGGTCAAAAAGCAAGAGCAGATTTCAATGCTGTTATTGCTGCTGCTCGTACCATACTTTGGAATGGTCCTATGGGTGTTTTTGAAATGCAACCATTTCAGGCCGGTACCTTGGCCATTGCTGCCTCAGTTGCTAGTGCAACCGAGAAAGGAGCATTTTCATTGGTGGGCGGCGGTGACTCCGTAGCTGCTGTCAATCAATTTGGTTTTGCCAATCGAGTCAGCTATGTTTCTACTGGGGGCGGAGCATTGCTGGAGTATTTTGAAGGGAAAACGCTGCCAGGAATTGCAGCGGTTCAGCAGCCCTAAATAAAATTTTAACACACTGGCTTTATCTCTTCTCTTTACTGCCATCTCTTTTGCACTAAATTTGCTAAATAAATAAAATATCTATGAAAGGATCAACGCTGGCCCTCTTAATTATCGGAGGTCTATTTTTAATTTTTGGTTTTTGGGGATGCAATACGTTCAATGGCTTTGTTGCAGGTGATCAAGGAGTAAAAAAAGCCTCGAGTAATGTAGAAACAAACTATCAACGTCGTAGTGATTTGTATGGTAGCGTAATAAAAACTGTAGAGGCCTCTGCAAACTTTGAAAAGTCAACGTTACAATCCGTAGTAGCAGCGCGGGCTGCTGCCACACAAGTCAAAATTGATGTCAATGATCCAGCTTCATTGCAAGCCTATCAACAAGCACAAGCAAATTTGCAGGGTTCCTTTAGTAGATTGATTGCATCTTTTGAGCAGTATCCTGACTTAAAGACAACAAAAGCTTTCCAAGATTTTCAAACACAAATTGAGGGTACTGAAAATCGTATTAATGTGGCTCGTCAAGATTATAACAAAGCAGTTGAAGATTTTAATCTGCGTGTGAAACGTTTCCCTGGAAATATCATGGCTGGTCTTTTCAACTTTGGGGAGAAGGCTTACTATGAATCGGATAAAGGTTCTGAAAAAGCACCTGATATTAAATTTAATATTCAGTAGGTTGTTTTCTTTTTTTAATACGAAATCTTCTTCCTTTTTCTCAGCTCAGGATCGTAAGGCTATTAGTGAAGCGATTGCAATGGCTGAGAAAAGAACAAGCGGGGAAGTCCGTGTTTTCATTGAAAGTAAATGTAGGTACATCAATGCGGCTGATCGCGCTGCCGAATTGTTCCTGCAATTGGATATGCACAAAACAGCTGCGAGAAATGGAGTTTTATTTTACTTGGCTATCAAGGATCACCAACTAGCGGTTTGGGGCGATCAAGGGATACATGAAAAATTAGGTACAACCTATTGGCAGCTTCAGGTTGAAAAGATAGTTTCCGCTTTTCAAGCCCAAGATCCCACGCATGGAATCTGCGCAAGTATACAAGAGATTGGGTTTGCGTTACACGAACATTTTCCTTACGAAGGAAGTAAAGACAGGAATGAATTATCTGACGAACTAGTTTTTGGTCGATGAAATTAGCGGGCTACCTACTACTTTCTTGCCTATTAGTGGCAACTGCAGCTTACGCGCAAATCGAAAAGATTATACCCGTTAGACCTAGCCCTGCTACATTGTATAATGATCTTACAAAATCAGCAACATTTCTAACAAAGCCGCAAGCTGATTACTTAGAGAGAACATTGGTGTCTTTTGATGATAGTACTTCAAATCAAATTTCAATTGTTGTAGTTGAGAGTTTAGAAGGATACACGGCAAATGAGTACGCCACTGCTTTAGGAAGAAAATGGGGTATAGGAAGTCAAACCTTTAATAATGGAGTGGTAGTATTAATTTCCACTGGTGGTGGCGATGGTAACAGAGATGCTTACATAGCAGTAGGATATGGACTTGAAGGTGCAATACCTGATGTGACAGCCGATGCAATACTTGAAAATGAGTTAATTCCATCCTTCAAAGAAGGAAATTATTTTGATGGTTTTAAAAGAACAATTGATGCCTTAAAAAAGGCGGCAGCGGGTGAATACAAACAAGAGAGAAGAAAAAGAAAGTCACCTGAAGTTGGGATTTCTTCAATAATTTTTGTAATTATCTTGATCCTGATTTCACTTTTATCCTCACGTGGAGGAGGCGGCACCATGATTAACCGTCGAGGTCACCGCGGTTGGACAGGAGGTACGTGGATGGGTGGAGGATGGGGCAGTGGAAGTAGTTGGGGTGGCAGCGCAGGTGGCGGATTTGGTGGTTTTGGCGGAGGAAGTTTTGGGGGAGGAGGTGCCGGAGGCAAGTGGTAGCTTTTAATAATTACTTTTGAGTGCTAATACCAAGCAACTTCATGAGAGTTTCCATTTTTGTTTTTTTACTTTTTTTTTCATCCAATTTCTTGAGGGCTCAACGCACAAACTTTGTGTATATACAATCAGAGCCTGCACGATTGTTTTCAGTTATAATAAAAGGTGATACAATTACCTCTTCAAAAGCAGGTTATTTGATTTTATCTAAATTGACGGATACTGCATATCAAGTAGGTATTAATTTTCCAGGTCAAAATTGGCCTGTTCAATACTTTACATTGAATGTATTTCAGTCGGACAGGGGATATCTACTAAAAGATTATGGTGATAAGGGGTGGGGATTATTAGACTGGAAAAGTTTGCTGGTACAATATGGAAAAAGGAATATTCTTACTGAGAATACGTTGCCCATCAATCCAACAGTATCGGATGATTTCGCTGATCTTCTTGCTAAGGCTGCGGGTGATCCAAGTTTACGCGCTCGCGATGAGAACAAACAAACGACAATAGTTTCAACGCAAGCTGCGCCTGTACCACTAATAGAAAATGCAATCGAACCTGCCAAGCAACCACAAAAGGAGAAAAAGGATACGGTTATTAGTTGGAGTGATTCGCCAGTTATAACAAATCCAAGATGTGCAATGGTTGCTACGCAGCAGCAAATGGAAGAATTACTAATCAAGTTAGATTCATTAACTGTGGATATGAAACGTGTTTTGTTGATCAGTAAAGCACTTCAAAATTTTTGTTTATCAGTTTCTCAAGTGGCCGCAGTAGCTGAAAAGTTTACGACTGATGAAGGGCGGTATGATTTTTTTTTAGAGGCTTGGTTGTATGTAGCGGATCGTTCACAATTTGATCGACTATATCAATTTTTTAAAAATTCTGCATTCGCAGTTCGTCTTAAAGAGATGCTTCAATAATGCCTCGTTATTTTTTAGAAGTTGCTTACAAAGGAACTCCTTACAGTGGATTTCAATCACAGGAGAACGCATGGACTGTACAGGCTGAAATTGAAAAAGCCTTTAGCACCTTGCAACGTGATAGCGTTACGATGACAGGTTCGTCCAGAACAGATACAGGAGTACATGCCTTGCAAAACTTTTTTCATTTTGATTTTGATGCGGTAATTCATCCGCAGTTTATCTACAAGATGAATGCGATCCTGCCTTCTTCTATTGTTGTCAAATCTTTACAACAGGTAGGTGCAGACGCCCACTCTCGCTTTGATGCAACCCATCGACGGTATCAATATTATTTATACAGTGCAAAAGATCCTTTTAAAGAGGACAGGGCTTGGTTCTATCCTTATCCGCTAAACAGAGATCTTTTAAATAAAGCGGCCGAATTATTGCTATCCATTGAAGATTTTACCAGTTTCTCAAAACGCAACACGCAGGTAAAGACATTTATTTGTCAATTGTCTGAGAGTCAGTGGATAGAGGACAATGGGTGTTTGGTCTACTCTGTCAAGGGTAATCGTTTTTTAAGGGGGATGGTAAGGGCCCTTGTTTCCACCATGTTATTAGTTGGGAGAGAGAAGATAAGCCTAGACCAATTTGAAGAAATTATCGCTGCAAAGGATTGTACCAGAGCTAGTTTTGTGGCTCCCGCCCATGGACTTTTTCTAGTTGAGGTGGGGTTGTTGCCTTCTAAAACCCAATAGGGGCCTGTGTTCTATTGATTATCAGTAATTTTTCGAATTTTTTTTGTTCAAATGTTTACCAGTAACCTCATTTGCTCTATCTTTGACATCCGCCTCGAAAAAACGGGGCCCGGTCTTTCGAAAACAATTGATTTTCACTATAAATGATTCAGGTTTTGTTGGAAAATAAATACTGAAAAATTTGGTAGAAATAAATGGACGACTACCTTTGCACTCCCGTTCAAAAAACGGGTAGGCTGGTAACGGCCGAAGATCTTTGAAAGTTGGGAAACAATAGCACTCATTCTCGCTTCACGCGAGAGTGAAATAAAAGGTAAGTCAAACGAAAACAATTCGATTTGACACGTTAATTTTCTCTTGAGAATTTTAAAATGTCAGTATCAAACATCATTTACAATGGAGAGTTTGATCCTGGCTCAGGATGAACGCTAGCGGCAGGCTTAATACATGCAAGTCGAGGGGCAGCAGGTCTGTAGCAATACAGATGCTGGCGACCGGCAAACGGGTGCGGAACACGTACAGAACCTTCCTTCGAGCGGGGAATAGCCCAGAGAAATTTGGATTAATACCCCATAGTACACTGAAGAGGCATCTCTTTAGTATTAAAGATTTATCACTTGAAGATGGCTGTGCGGCTGATTAGGTAGTTGGCGGGGTAAAGGCCCACCAAGCCTGCGATCAGTAACTGGTGTGAGAGCACGACCAGTCACACGGGCACTGAGACACGGGCCCGACTCCTACGGGAGGCAGCAGTAAGGAATATTGGTCAATGGACGAAAGTCTGAACCAGCCATGCCGCGTGAAGGATGAAGGTCCTCTGGATTGTAAACTTCTTTTATATGGGACGAAAAAAGGGTTTTCTAACTCAACTGACGGTACTATATGAATAAGCACCGGCTAACTCCGTGCCAGCAGCCGCGGTAATACGGAGGGTGCAAGCGTTATCCGGATTCACTGGGTTTAAAGGGTGCGTAGGTGGGTTGGTAAGTCAGTGGTGAAATCCCCGAGCTTAACTCGGGAACTGCCATTGATACTATCAGTCTTGAATACCGTGGAGGTCAGCAGAATATGTCATGTAGCGGTGAAATGCTTAGATATGACATAGAATACCAATTGCGAAGGCAGCTGGCTACCCGAATATTGACACTGAGGCACGAAAGCGTGGGGATCAAACAGGATTAGATACCCTGGTAGTCCACGCCCTAAACTATGGATACTCGACATACGCGATACACTGTGTGTGTCTGAGCGAAAGCATTAAGTATCCCACCTGGGAAGTACGACCGCAAGGTTGAAACTCAAAGGAATTGGCGGGGGTCCGCACAAGCGGTGGAGCATGTGGTTTAATTCGATGATACGCGAGGAACCTTACCTAGGCTAGAATGCATTTTGACCGAGGGTGAAAGCTCTCTTTGTAGCAATACACAATTTGTAAGGTGCTGCATGGCTGTCGTCAGCTCGTGCCGTGAGGTGTTGGGTTAAGTCCCGCAACGAGCGCAACCCCCATCACTAGTTGCCATCAGGTAACGCTGGGAACTCTAGTGAAACTGCCGTCGTAAGACGTGAGGAAGGAGGGGATGATGTCAAGTCATCATGGCCTTTATGCCTAGGGCTACACACGTGCTACAATGGGAAGGACAAAGGGTCGCGACATAGTGATATGAAGCCAATCCCAAAAACCTTCTCTCAGTTCAGATTGGAGTCTGCAACTCGACTCCATGAAGCTGGAATCGCTAGTAATCGTATATCAGCAATGATACGGTGAATACGTTCCCGGACCTTGCACACACCGCCCGTCAAGCCATGGAAGCTGGGTGTACCTAAAGTCGGTAACCGAAAGGAGCCGCCTAGGGTAAAACTAGTAACTGGGGCTAAGTCGTAACAAGGTAGCCGTATCGGAAGGTGCGGCTGGAATACCTCCTTTTTAGAGTGTTTACTTACCTGCTATTGTTTCCTTTTCTTTCATTGTTTTAGTTCTTTGTATCGGAAACCCGTAACACGGGGGCTACAAACAAATAGATCCGTAGCTCAGCCTGGTTAGAGCACTACACTGATAATGTAGGGGTCAGCAGTTCAAATCTGCTCGGGTCTACTTAAGGACGAACTCGGTTGGTCGCTGGTTCCCTGGTTATGTAAAGCCATGCCTGAACTACCAACAGAACTACCAACCCATAATAAAATCGGGGGATTAGCTCAGTTGGCTAGAGCATTAGCTTTGCAAGCTAAGGGTCATCGGTTCGACTCCGATATCCTCCACAGATCTTTAGATGTGATTCATTATGGTGAATCATCTGGTTCAAGTCCAGCACATCTGCTTGTTCGCCATTGGCGAATCAGCTCTTTGACATATTGGAAAATAAATGTTAGACGAGTATCTAACAATTCGATCATTATTTTGACAATCACACCATTTTTTTGGTTGGTCTGAAGAAATGTGGTCGGGTAACAACTACAAGAATAACAAATTCTAGTTTTTAATTTTTTTAAAGCAATTAAGGGCACATGGTGGATGCCTTGGGTCTGAGAGGCGACGAAGGACGTGGTAAGCTGCGATAAGCCGGGGGGAGCTGCACACAAGCATTATATCCCTGGATTTCCGAATGGGACAACCCACTATACTGAAGGTATAGTACTCGTAAGAGAGCCAACCCCGAGAACTGAAACATCTAAGTACCGGGAGGAAAAGAAAACAAATAGTGATTCCCTGAGTAGTGGCGAGCGAAAAGGGAATAGCCCAAACTCGAGCGGCGTGCCGCTTGAGGGTTGTAGGACTGCATTTAGAAATCATCATCAAGTAAAATCTTCTGGAAAGTTGAGCCATAGAGGGTGATAGCCCCGTAAACAGAAATTGATGAGGACGAGCAGTATCCTGAGTAAGGCGGGACCGGAGAAATCCTGCCTGAATCTGCCAGCACCATCTGGTAAGGCTAAATACTTCTCAGACACCGATAGTGAACCAGTACCGTAAGGGAAAGGTGAAAAGCACCCTAAACAAGGGAGTGAAATAGTACCTGAAACCGTGTGCCTACAAGCGGTCGGAGCCCAGTAATGGGTGACGGCGTGCCTTTTGCATAATGAGCCTACGAGTTACTCCTCACTGGCGAGGTTAAGTTCTTTATGAACGGAGCCGTAGCGAAAGCGAGTCCAAATAGGGCGCTTAGTCAGTGGGGGTAGACGCGAAACTTTGTGATCTATCCATGGGCAGGTTGAAGGTTGGGTAAAACCAATTGGAGGACCGAACCCGTTAACGTTGAAAAGTTCTGGGATGACCTGTGGATAGGGGTGAAAGGCCAATCAAACTGAGAGATAGCTCGTTCTCCCCGAAATGTTTTTAGGAACAGCCTCGGATTATGACGTCTGTTAGAGGTAGAGCTACTGATTGGGCTAGGGGGCTTCACCGCCTACCAAACCCTGACAAACTCCGAATGCTAACAGATATCTCCGGGAGTGAGGCTGCGGGCGCTAAGGTCCGTGGCCGAGAGGGAAATAACCCAGAATAGCAGCTAAGGTCCCTAATACGTAGTTAAGTTGATCAAACGAGGTGAGACTTCTATGACAGCCAGGATGTTTGCTTGGAAGCAGCCATCCATTTAAAGAGTGCGTAACAGCTCACTGGTCGAGAGGTCTTGCACGGAAAATAATCGGGCATCAAACTACGAACCGAAGCTCTATGATTGCCACTAGGTGGTATATCGGTAGGGGAGCATTGAGACTGCATCGAAGGTGTACGGCGACGTATGCTGGAGCGGTTTCAAAAGAAAATGTAGGCATAAGTAACGATAAACAAGGTGAAAAACCTTGTCGCCGAAAGTCTAAGGGTTCCTGATCAACGTTAATCGGATCAGGGTTAGCCCGGTCCTTAACCAAACCCGAAAGGGGTAGGTGATGGAAAGCAGGTTAATATTCCTGCGCCTGCTATGCATTAAAAGTGACGGAGAATGCTAGTCGTATAAGCTGACGGAATAGCTGAGTGGATCCTTCGGGTGAAGCGTAACGATGAAAGTTCTTCCAAGAAAAGCGAGCATAGCAGCCGGTACCGCAAACCGACACAGGTAGACGGGATGAATATTCTAAGGCGCTCGGGTGAGCCGTGGAGAAGGAACTAGGCAAATTGACGCTGTAACTTCGGGATAAAGCGTACCTACTTCGGTAGGTCTCAGTAAAATGGTTCAACCAACTGTTTAACAAAAACACAGGGCCCTGCAAAATCGAAAGATGACGTATAGAGCCTGATACCTGCCCGGTGCTGGAAGGTTAAGGAAGGGTGTTCGACGCAAGTCAAAGCTCCTGACTGAAGCCCCAGTAAACGGCGGCCGTAACTATAACGGTCCTAAGGTAGCGAAATTCCTTGTCGGGTAAGTTCCGACCTGCACGAATGGTCTAATGAGTTGAACACTGTCTCCTCCACGAGCCCGGTGAAATTGTAGTATCGGTGAAGATGCCGGTTACCCGCCACGGGACGGAAAGACCCCGTGAACCTTCACTACAACTTTGCATTGATTTTGAATTACGGATGTGTAGGATAGTTGGGACGCTATGAAGCCTTGCCGCCAGGTAGGGTGGAGCGGTCGGTGAAATACCAACCTTCTTTGATTTAGAATCTAATCCCTAACGGGAAACAGTGCATGGTGGGTAGTTTGACTGGGGTGGTCGCCTCCTAAAGAGTAACGGAGGCTTGCAAAGGTACCCTCAGTACGGTTGGTAATCGTACGAAGAGCGCATTAGTAAAAGGGTGCTTGACTGTGAGGCACACAAGCCGAGCAGGGACGAAAGTCGGCTAAAGTGATCCGGCGGTTCTGCATGGAAGGGCCGTCGCTCAAAGGATAAAAGGTACTCCGGGGATAACAGGCTGATCTCCCCCAAGAGCTCATATCGACGGGGAGGTTTGGCACCTCGATGTCGGTTCGTCACATCCTGGGGCTGGAGAAGGTCCCAAGGGTTCGGCTGTTCGCCGATTAAAGTGGCACGTGAACTGGGTTCAGAACGTCGCAAGACAGTTCGGTCCCTATCTGTGGTGGGCGCAAGTAAATTGCGAGGACATGACCTTAGTACGAGAGGACCGGGTCGTACGTACCGCTGGTGTATCAGTTGTGCCGCCAGGTGCAATGCTGAGTAGCTATGTACGGACAGGATAAACGCTGAAAGCATCTAAGCGTGAAACCTTCCTCAAGATGAGTTTACTTTTAAGGGCCGTCAAAGACTATGACGTTGATAGGCTACAGGTATAAAGGTGGTAACACCAAAGCCGAGTAGTACTAATTGCCCGTACGCTTTAATTTTTTTTCTTTTTATAAAGAAAAACCAGGTACTCGCTAACATTTTCCAATATGTTAATCTTATTGCTGCAGCAATGCAGTTAAGATCTTATGGTGGTTTTCCCAAGGGTGTTCACCTCTTCCCATTCCGAACAGAGAAGTTAAGTCCCTTATGGCCGATGGTACTGCACAACAATGCGGGAGAGTAGGTAGCTGCCATATTTATTAGCCCAATCGGTTTCCGGTTGGGCTTTTTTATTTCCATCAATAGCCTCTACTTAATAATTCTAATGCATATGTAGTGCGATTGGGAATGGAGTGATATCAAAGTGAGTTTTAGTTTGGAATGTCTGTGAGGGGGATGTTTAAACAGCACGGTTATAATAGGCTGTAAATAATAATCTTTTTACCGTGCTGTTTTTATCCCACGAACTGACATTCCAAACCAAGACCTACTTTCATAGTACTCTGAATACCGGATAGCGATTGTAGTCTGGTTCGGCCCAGGGAGAATTTTTATAGACAAAATCTAACTGAGCACGGGCACTTTTTGCAAAGCTTGTGTCGGTTGCTCTCCGTTGATCCAACTGTGCTTTAAGTGCCGGATTTTCTTTTACGTATTGAGCAGCTTTATCTTCAAATACATAGGCAGAATAGCCTTCTTTTTGCCCCAGAATGGCATCAAAAAAGTTCCAAGCAAAGTAAGAGTCTTCAGCTTGCGGCTCCAAGGTTTCAATTAAAAAACGGTTAGCAGGTTGATCTAATTTGATAAGCCAATCTCCTTTTCTAAAATTTTTTAATCCATGTTGTTTGCGGACTACTACATCGCTATTAATGTGATGCATTTCATATTGTCTGGGTGAGGTTTTGTATTCGTCAATTACATACCACTCAACTTCAATAGTGGTATCTTTTTTGAGTTGGCTCATTTGTTGTACGTTATTTGTAAGCAACCGATCAATTACTTTCCACCATCCCTGAGGAATGATGTACGCTTTTGGTTTTACGATGCTCAACTCAGGAATAAACTTGTCAAAAACTTTGATGGTTTTGGTGAATGGTTTTGATCGGTCATAATACAATCTATTAAGGCCAGAAACTTCACTGGGTTTATTCCCTGATTCAAATCCTTTGAAGGTATACTCAGTAAACCCTGATTTGTCTAGTTTCCATTTGATAGGAAATTTTTCAGCTATGGAAGCAGCGTGCTTCGTTTCATTACGCAAGGCTTTTATTTCTTTTCCATTTTTTCCAGTGAATGAAACAAAGATTTCCATCAAGGCAAGCGTGGCCATTACTCGCTGATCATATGATTTCAACATGTGAGTTTCTGGTACAAAAGCAAAGCTGTGCCAGAGTGTAGCGTATCCGCTTGTGTAGCGGGGGCTATCCCAATAGGTGCTCCACCCATTTTCCGGTTTATCTCCATAAGCATTCACATAAGGCACCATATCAAATCCCTTTTCTTTCATGCCCGCATAAAGGGCAGGCTCAAACTGAGACCTTAGAAATTGTTCCATTATGCCTCCTAGTTTACTAGGTTGGCTGGTGAGTAATGTCATTATATGTTGATAATCGGCTCCATTGCTCACGTGATTGTCAATGAAAACGTCCGGATCACATTCTTGAAAAATGGCGCTAAAAGAAAGGGCTTCTTTAGAATCACATTTAATAAAATCTCTATTCAGATCCAGGTATTGCGAATTACCTCTTGAACCAAAAGCAACGGGTCCTTCTTGATCCACTCTGTAATTGGTACTTCTATTTAGACATCCACCAATATTGTAGACTGGTATAATCGCAAGCACCAAATTTGGGGGGAGTATTAATTTTTTCTCAATTACTTTTTTGGCAAGTAACATACTAGCGTCTATGCCATCGGGCTCTCCGGGGTGTATGCCGTTATTGACCAATATAACGGTGGCTCCCGCATCTTTAGCGGAGTAGATTGAGGTGAATCCCTTGTTACTTAAGAGTACCAAATGAAGAGGAAATCCCGCATCGGTCGGGCCTTTTGTCAGCATCTTCAGTTGGAGGGAGGCTTGATCTGCTTTTTCCCACCACGCAATTATTTCTTCATAGGTAGGTGTTTCTTTTCCCTGTGATTTTTCAAAACGGGTTTGTAGGGTGTTTTGTCCATGGAGCATACCTATCGTAAAAAATAGGCCTACTAAAAGTGTAATAACGTTGCGCATAAACTGCCTTTTTATAAAAGTAAGGGAAATAAAAAAAAGGCACCCTTTTGGAGTGCCTTCATTAAATGATATTATTGGAATTACTTGGCAGTATTTACTTTCTTGGCCAATTTACTTTTTAGATTAGCCGCTTTGTTTTTGTGGATGATACCACGCTTTGCTAATTTGTCAATCATGGCAGCAACAGAGGGAAGTTGTTCCTTCATTTCACTGGATCCAGCCGCCTTGAGGTCTCGGATGGCATTACGGGTAGTTTTTCCGTAGTATTTGTTACGTTCACGACGCTTGGCAGCTTGGCGGGCGTCTTTTTGGGTAGCACTATGGTTAGCCATCTAGCTTTGATTTAAGGGGGGCAAAGATAGGGAATACCTCCTTTTTAGCCAAATTTATCCCATCTCTCTGTCCACTAATCCTTTAGAGGACTTCCCAGTTCATGGATTTTGAACGATATTTGTGTCCCAAACCGGGGATTTCTAACACCTTGACATTCATGAAGGATTTTTCCTACGTAACCCAATCGCATCCTGCATACATCGAAAGTCTGTATCAGGATTTTGTTAAAGATCCACAATCTGTGGACGCTGATTTAAAAAAGTTTTTTGAGGGCTTCGATTTTGCTGTTAAAGCAGGTAAGCTTTCCAGTGTAACTTCAACTGCTTCAACCGATACAAAAAGTGGTGTAAGTATATCTGATTGGCAAGATGAAATCAACGTGTATCGATTGATTCTTGGCTACAGAAATAAAGGACATCTCATTGCAACCACCAATCCGATTCGCACCCGTAAAGATCGTGGTGCACATATCAAATTGGAAGATTTTGGCTTAAGTGAATTGGACTTAGAACGAACTTTTAAGGTTGGTCAACATCTTGGATTAAATAATGCTTCGCTCCGTGCGATTTTAGAAAAACTAAATGCTTGTTATGCTTCTACTGTTGGTGTTGAGTACAAGTATATTAGTGATCCTATAAAAACAGATTGGATTACAGCGGCCATTGAACAACGTCTTTATCAGCCCCTGCCAATTGAACAGAAAAGACGTGTGCTTGAAAAGCTCAATCAGGGTGTTATGTTTGAGCGGTTCTTACATACTAAGTACGTGGGTCAAAAAAGATTTTCTTTGGAAGGTGGGGAAACTACTATTGCTGCATTAGATGCTATCATCAACGCAGCAGCTTCTCATGAAGTAAAGGAAGTGGTGATAGGAATGGCACATCGAGGCCGGTTGAACGTACTAGCCAATGTGATGGGTAAAACCTATGAATATATTTTTAGTGAGTTCGAGGGATCCGCTAAAGTTGATCAAACCATGGGTAGTGGAGATGTAAAATATCATATGGGATATGGTAGTGAAGTTAAAACTATTCATGAAAAAAATATTAGCCTAAAGCTAATGCCCAATCCCTCACATCTAGAGGCAGTAAATCCGGTAGTGCTTGGATTTGCAAGAGCCAAGGCAGATGTGATGCATGGATCAAATTTTAATCAAATTCTTCCCATTCTTATTCATGGCGATGCCTCAGTAGCAGGTCAGGGAATTGTCTATGAGGTGTTACAAATGAGTAATCTTGAAGGCTATCATACCGGGGGGACGCTCCATTTCATCATCAATAATCAAATTGGATTCACAACAGATTTTGAAGATGCGCGTAGTTCCGATTATTGCACTTCATTAGCAGCTGCTATACAAGCACCGGTTTTTCATGTGAACGGGGATGATCCGGAAGCGGTAGTTCGATGTGTCGAAATAGCCACTGCCTACCGACAACAATTCCATCAAGATGTATTTATTGATATGGTCTGCTACCGCAGACATGGGCATAACGAAGGAGATGATCCAAAATTCACGCAACCACACTTGTACCAGCTGATTGAGAAGCATGCAAACCCCAGAGAGATTTATATCAACAAGCTTTTACATCAGGGGGATACTGAATTGCAATCGTTAGCCCGGGAGATGGAGAAAAAGTTCTGGCAAGATTTACAAGAGCGATTGGATGAAGTGAAGCAAAATCCATTGCCGTATCAATATCAACCACCCGAATTAGAGTGGAAGAAATTAAGAAGGGCTACGACTGCTGATTTTTTAAATTCACCTGATACCTCGGTGCCGGAGCCGGTAATCAGAGAAATATTGCATGCCCTGTTTAGCTGGCCTGCTGACTTTAAGCCTTTACGAAAAGTTGAAAAAATAGTACAAGAAAAAGCCAAATTACTAGAGCAGGCGTCAAAAATTGATTGGGCTACCGCAGAGTTATTGGCTTATGCAAGTTTACTCCGTGAGGGAAAAGATGTTCGATTGAGTGGACAGGATGTTCGTAGGGGAACATTTTCGCATCGACACGCAGTGTTGCGAGATGAAAATAACGATAAGCCATATAATAGACTCTCCAACGTTCCTGGCGCCACGGGTCAGTTTAGAATTTATAATTCATTATTGAGTGAATACGGTGTGCTTGGATTTGAATATGGTTATGCATTGGCCAATCCGCAAGCGTTGGTAGTATGGGAGGCGCAGTTTGGCGATTTTGCGAATGGTGCTCAAACACTCATAGATCAATTTATTGCTGCGGGTGAGCAAAAATGGAATCGTATGAACGGTGTTACCTTATTGTTGCCCCATGGTTATGAAGGGCAAGGGCCTGAACACAGCAGTGCTCGGCTTGAGCGTTTTTTACAATTAGCTGCCGAGATGAATATTGTAGTTACCAATGTTACCACAGCTGCCAACCTATTTCACTTACTACGTCGACAATTGACCTGGCCATTTAGGAAACCATTAATTAATTTTTCTCCAAAGGCAAATCTTCGTTACCCCAGCACCTATGCTGCACTGGCTCAATTTGCCAATGGAAAATTTCAGGAGGTGATAGACGATGCGCATGCCGTTCCTTCAGCGATCAAAAAAGTGTTGCTTTGTGCTGGAAAAATTTATTTTGAATTGCTTGAAAAGCGCGATAAAGAGGCTAGAAAGGATATTGCCATTGTACGATTAGAGCAATTGTATCCGCTACCACTGAATCAACTTGAAATGCTGCAACAACGCTATGCAGGAGCTACTTGGTTCTGGGTGCAGGAAGAGCCTCAAAATATGGGAGCTGCTGCTTATCTTAAAATGCAATGGCGTGGCGTAAACTTTGGAGTGGTCAGCAGACAACCTTCCGCTTCTACAGCAACTGGCTACAATAAAATTCACGTTAAAGAACAAGCGGAAATACTTGAAACTGCTTTTACAGTCTAATTAAGAAATTGCTATGATAGAAATTAAAGTACCCACCGTTGGAGAGTCCATTTCAGAAGTTCAATTACTTCGCTGGAATAAAAAAACTGGTGACTATGTGGAGCGAGACCAAGTAATAGCAGAGCTTGAAAGTGAAAAAGCAACTTTTGAGGTCAATGCAGAAAAAGCAGGGGTACTAACTACAGTTGCAGCTGAGGGGGATCAATTAAAAATTGGAGAACTTCTTGCAACCATAGATGACACGGCAAAAGCGCCTCCCGCAACTATTGAAATTACCGCTCCCAAACCTCCTGCCATAACAACCATTCAAGCTGCAGCTCCAGTAAAAAAACCTGCTGCTAGTGAGCCTGCTGCGGTTGAAATGAAAGCCACACCGCTAGCATCCGCATTATTAGCGGAGAAAAAAGTTGATCCTTCACTGGTAAAACCTACTGGACCACAAGGAAAAATTGTAAAAGATGATGTACTGAAAGCCCTCGAACAGCCCGGTAAGCTTCCATTCGAAAATCAATCTTTGTCTGCTAGGGAAGAACGTAAAGAAAAGATGAGCAATCTTAGAAAAACCATTGCAAAGCGATTGGTCGAGGCAAAAAATGGTACCGCCATGTTAACCACTTTTAACGAGGTTGATATGAGTGCCATCCTTACTATTAGAGCTGCTCACAAGGATAAATTTAAAGAGGTGCATGGGGTGGGACTTGGGTTTATGAGCTTTTTTGCAAAAGCTTGTTCAGTGGCGTTGCGTGAATGGCCCTCGGTGAATGCTTCAATTGATGCCGATACGATATTGTATCATGATTATGCTGATATCAGTATCGCTGTTAGTACACCGCGTGGTCTTACGGTTCCGGTAATGAGAAATGTTGAGAGCATGAGTATGGCAGATGTAGAGAAAAAAGTGGCGGAGTTGGCGGTAAAGGCTAGAGATAGCAAATTGACTGCTGAGGAATTAACGGGGGGAACTTTTACAATAACAAACGGGGGCGTTTTTGGCTCTCTCATGAGCACACCCATTATTAATGCTCCGCAGAGTGCTATTTTAGGAATGCATAAAATTCAAGAAAGACCAATGGTTGAAAAAGGACAGGTGGTGGTTCGTCCAATGATGTATCTAGCGCTTAGCTATGATCACCGTATTATTGATGGACGCGAATCAGTTGGTTTTTTAATACGCGTAAAAGAGTTGCTTGAGAATCCCGCCCAACTGTTGATCGGCAAGGATCCGGTCAAAACACTGTTAGAAATTTGAGTAGATATCATGCATATTTAAAAAGGGCCGTTTCCCTCTTAGAACAATATGATGGGAATGAGCCCTTTTCCATTTATTATAAAAACGAAATTGCAAAGGATAAAAAAGTAGGGTCTACGGATCGAAAGCTTGTCCGTCATTATTGTTATACATTTTTTCGAATTGGGTTTGCCTGTGCTGAAGCTTCCATTGAGGAGCGATTACTGATTGCTGTTTATTTGATACAGGGTGACACGGATCCACTCATTAAAGTAGTTCGTCCGGAGTGGGTTGGGGAAGGGACTACTACTTTTGAGCAACGGCTTGCGTTGGCATGTCCTGCTTTTTCATGGCAGGCAGTTTTTCCGTTGCCTGTACCTTTTTCAATGGCATTAACCCTGGAAGAATGGGCAAAGTCTTTATTGAGTCAGCCTGCCTTTTTTATTAGAACTAGACCTGGCAAACAGCAATCTGTAATAAACAAATTAGAAGCTGCCTCATTGTCTTTTAAAATTATCTCTTCCTCTTCACTTGCATTACCAGCCGCTACTAAGCTGGACACTGTACTTGAATTGAATCAGGATTATGTAGTGCAGGATCTGAGTTCACAGCGAGTGGGGGACTTTTTGAAGGCGCTTTTGCCAAATTCTATTAGATCAGTATGGGATTGTTGTGCAGCGAGTGGAGGTAAATCCTTGTTATTAATGGATCAGTATCCATCGTTGGAGTTAACTGTATCGGATGTTCGTCCATCTATCTTGCAGCAATTGAAAACACGGTTTAAACAAGCGGGAATTGCTAATTATCAATCCTTGCTATTGGATCTCACACAGCAACCATTTCCAACGAATAAGACTTTTTTTGACCTGATTATTGCAGATGTGCCTTGCTCCGGAAGTGGAACTTGGGCACGCACGCCGGAGCAAATCACTAAAATAACAGCCACGCAACTTTTAGCCTATACAAAAAGACAGCAATCCATTTTGTCTCGTTTACCAGCTGTATTAAAATCTGGTGGCTACCTACTTTATTGCACCTGCTCAGTTTTTGCCAGTGAAAACGAGGAGCAAGTAGCGTGGCTACAACGTGAATTTGGTTTTTCACTATGTAAACAGGCATTATTAGAGGGGATGGATGAAAGTGCAGATACCCTTTTTGTAGCGTTGTTACAAAAAACTAGTAACTAACAATCCAGTCCTTGCTTTCTCTTTTAGTATTCCCTATCCAGAGTGTAATGGTGTAGACTCCCGAAGAAGCAGGTGTAAACGGAAGTTCTCCTCGATAAATTCCGGCAGATTTATTTAACGTTTGCGTAGCAAGAAGGCGTCCGGCTCTGTCATGTAACGTAAGTTTACAATCCGATGCAGCTTCCATACTGTTTATCACAAACTGTGCTTTTGTTTTTCCAGGAGTGGGGTTAGGATAAATCCAAAGTAGGGAGGCGATATCATCTGTGGTGCTACATCGACTAGGCAAGGTGACAGTGGTGCTGTCCAAGTAAACCAATTGACGAGTTGTTGTTAGGGTGTCAATTACCTGTGTAATTCTATATTGAATATTGCCAGGATTGATGGCGTTTAATGCATCCTGATAAGTATAGGTTTTATTGCTCAGTATAGTGCCACTGGTGGCATTCAATTGGCCTATTTTTTGAAAAGTGTTTTCGGTTGGCAGCTTACGTTCAATCAAAAACTGCATGCCTTCCACATCTTTTGTCCGCCAGGTAAGATCCACTTTGCAATTTGAAATAGAACCAGTCATGGTAGCATACGCTGAAAGTAAATAAGCAAATGCGTTTCTCATATCTGGTATCCCGTAACCAATTCTGTCATTGGGATTGCTATATCGACTCGCACTTCGTTTAAGTGCATCCAGTATTTTCATGTTATTGAATTCTGTGAATCCTTGCCATAGGCAAGTAGCAAGGCCGGCTAAATTGGGACAAGAAAAAGAAGTTCCATTGGCTACTCCTATTGTTCCAGAAGTGGATTGCACCACCGCTTGCCAACCTACGGAAGCTAATTCAGGCTTTATACGCCCATCAACAGAGGGGCCGTAGCTTGAGAAACCTGCTACAGTGCCTGCTGCATTTACGGCACCAACGGCAACTACACTATCTCCATCTGCGGGAGTAATGATATAGCGCCAGGCACCAGCCCCTTCATTGCCAGCAGAGTTAAAAACTAAGAGTCCTTTTTTGGCAGCTAGATCTGCGCCTTTGACGGCAATGGTTGTTTTGCCATCCATTTGTGCATAGGTGTAGTTAAAAACAGGGTTGTCAAAATCATAATAACCCAAGGAGGACGAAATCAGGTCAGCACCTACGCTGTCTGCTCTCTCTGCCCCAGCAACCCAGTTAAATTCTTCTATTGGAAATTCGCTAATGACATCCTCCGTCCTGTATAAGTGAAAGGAGGCTTGCGGTGCTTTCCCTACAAATTGGCCTGGGATATTGGCAGCAATTGTTGATAGGCATTGCATCCCATGGGGATGGTCCTCAGCTACTGATGTATTTCCTGTTACAAAATCCCAGGTGCTTACTATCTGCCCTTTACGATTTGCACTATCAAAAGCAGGTAGGGTGGTATAATTAAAAAAACCACCATCAAGAACGGCCACTTGCATACCGGATCCGCGTAATCCAATGTTATGAAGAAACTCAGCACGATGTAATTTCATTTCTAAGCCTGCATTGGTTCCATAATTATAAAAATCGCCAGTAATTTTTTCAGCAACTGAAGTAGCAATTAAAGGTGTAACAAGTAATTGGTCTGAAAATTTATTAGGTTTACTTGGTTGGGAGGAGGAGGGCCTTGCCGCCAATCCTGCTACTTGTTGCACGTAAGGTAAATTTTGAATGGCTGTTAGCGCGGCTGGGGAAGTGGTTTGGATACAGATTGCATTCAGCCACTTTGAAACATTTAAAATGGTAACACCGGGTATAGTCCTAATGGCAGCTACATAAGCTGGAGATACAGGAAGGTCGGTACTATCTAACTGAATGGAATAGCGCGTTCTTCTGGCAATTGATCTTGCTGAGAGGTAGGTGGAAGCATTACTTAAAGTATAACTATTATTTCCTTTATTTTTTAACCAAATGATATGTTTGGAGAACTGGGCGCTAGCAACAGTTAGCAGTTGGCAGCTGAAAAGCAATAGAAAAAACAGAAATCGTATTTTATAGAATTTGCGCATAAGTATTAATTGTGTTCAATCATCCATTGTCGAATACCAAAACCAATCCGATAAGGGCCGCCAGGACCACCCGTGTTGGGTTGGTATTCCCAAGATTCCCACTCTCTATATATAAGTCCAATATTTTTTGCAAATCGATCGATTGCATAATTTTTAAAGGCGTAAGCAGTTGGAATTACTATTGGTACATTCACCGCTTCGTCTACCTGTGATACAGAAATTACATCTTCATATTGTTTGTTACGATATCGAAATGGTGAGGACATTGTTGGTATGGTGTAAATCCAATTTTGAATATTATCGTCATTGCTGAAATCATAGGGTGGATTCAGCGGGTTGCTTGTTAAAAATAGGTTTCCATTCCATTGAGCTCCAGGGCGCAGTGGGGCTTGTAATTTAATTTGTCTCAGATTATCTTCAACCCATTCCAATTGCGTTCGTGTAACGGTACAATAGAAAGTTCCATCAGCTTTCCAGGGTTGCGATTGTAGGGTATCACGAATCATTCGGATAATTCGATAGCTTTTTCTTCCTTGATTATCTAGAAATGAAGAGTCGATTGAGTATCGCATCACATAGGAATGTGTCTCAGCTTGTCTTCCAAATTGAGTGAATACTAAGGAATCAACACGGTATGTAATAGTTTTACCAGTAGCAAGAGGAGTGAATGCTTCTATCGGAATGCCCTCTTCCTGAGGGCTGGGTCTACAACTCGAGAACGCTATTGCCAAGGCAATGAATAGGGTGATTTTTATCCAAAACAAAAATGATTGCATTTCCAAAAACGAGATATATGCGTTAGTTTTTCTCAAAGGCTTCACGTTGAATAATTCCTCCCCCTAGTACATCATCCTCTTCATAGAATACGGCACTTTGCCCAGGCGCAACACCTTTGGCGGGTTCGTAAAATTCTACGCGTACGTTCGTGGCGGCTGTATATAAGCGAGAATGTGTTCCTGCGTCTTTATATCGAATTTTAGTAGTAGCTTCCGTACCATCGGCAACTTGTGAATACTTAATCCAATTTAATTTTGACACCCACATTTCATTTTTATCGAGATCAATCTCATCGCCCAGCGTGACAGTATTATTATGTGGATCAATCTGCGTTACAAATACTGGTTTTCCTAAGGCTATATCCAGCCCCTTACGTTGTCCAATTGTATAAAAGGGGTATCCTTTATGTTTTCCTAGTTTGGTTCCGTTTTTATCAATGAAATAACCACCATTTACACGTTGTTCCAGTCCCTCTACATTTCGTTTCAAGAAACCACGATAGTCGTTATCGGGCACAAAACAGATTTCATAACTCTCCGCTTTTTTTGCCAGGGCTGGGTAGCCAAAATCTTCAGCCATTCTTCTAATCTCCGTTTTTCGAAATCCTCCAAGCGGTAACAAGGTTCGGCTCAACAAATCTTGTTGTAGCCCCCAAAGTACATAGCTCTGATCCTTTGTATTGTCTACCGCCTTGCTTATTACATAGCGGTTATTATCATGTTTTCTAATTTTTGCATAATGTCCTGTAGCAATAAATTCACATCCCAGGGCATCCGCTCTTTTTAAAAGGGCTCTCCATTTGATATGGGTATTACACAACACGCAAGGATTGGGAGTACGCCCAGCCAGGTATTCATCAACAAAATTCTCTACTACAAAATCTCCAAATTCTTCACGGATATCTAGTATATAATGCGCAAAGCCATGCTCAACGGCAGCTTGCCGTGCATCATTGAAAGAGTCTAAATTACAGCAACCTGTTTCTTTCTTTCCGCCCCCATTAGCTGTATAATCCCAGGTTTTCATCGTAATTCCCACTACTTCATAACCTTCCTGGTGCAATAAAAGGGCTGTAACGGTACTGTCTATACCCCCGCTCATAGCTACTAGTACTTTACCCTTCTTACTCATAATTACAAAGATACGGACCACCTTTTAAGTGAATAATCTTAACTTGAACACCCTAAAATCAATTGCCATGCGAAAAGTTTTATCTTTTTTGATTTTTATTTTATTCTTCTCTGTTGCACAGGCGCAGCCGCTTTCTTATTATTTGCCCACTGGAGTAACATATGATCCTGCTGTTCCTACACCAGCACAAATAATTCATCATGAGGTGGGTGAATGGCATGTGACACATGATCGACTTGTAAACTACATGCAAGCAGTTGCCAAAGCATCACCCAGCCGTACCCGAATTGAGGTAATGGGGTATACCTATGAAAAAAGACCACAGTTGCTTTTGATTATCACCTCACCCAATAATCATAAAAAGTTAAATGAGATTCGTGCACAACATTTAGCATTGGCAGATCCAGCAGCTCCGGATCCTGTTACTGATAAAATGCCTGCGGTTTGTTGGATAGGGCACTCTATACATGGAAATGAGGCCAGCGGTGCTAATGCATCGCTGCTATCTGCCTATTACCTGGCTGCTGCCCAGGGGCCGGCTATTGATCAGCTGTTGGAGAACACAGTAATCCTATTTGATCCCTCTTTTAATCCAGACGGGCTACAGCGTTTTTCTACTTGGGCAAACCAGCATAAAAGTAAAAATTTGGTATCAGATCCTAACTCAAGAGAGTATAATGAAGTATGGCCTGGAGGACGATTCAATCACTACTGGTTTGACTTGAATCGTGATTGGTTGCCAGCGGTGCATATTGAAAGTCAAAATAGATTAAAATGGTTTCAGGCGTGGAGACCAAACGTATTTACAGATCACCATGAGCAAGGAGCTAATGCAACATTTTTCTTTCAGCCAGGAGTGCCCTCTCGTGTAAATCCACTTACGCCTTCCACCAATCAATTGTTAACTGGCAAATTAGCTGCTTATCATGCACAAGTGCTGGATAGCATTGGTTCATTCTATTTTACAAAGGAGAATTATGATGATTTCTATTATGGCAAAGGATCCACCTATCCAGATATTCATGGAGGTGTTGGGATTTTATTTGAACAAGCCTCCTCGAGGGGTCATCTACAAGAAACCGCAAATGGGCTTTTATCATTTCCTGCTACAATTCGTAATCAATTTGTGACGGCCTTATCAACTTTGAGAGGAACGCTGGCGCTCAGACAGGAACTATTACAGTATCAACGCGATTTCTATAAGCAAGCGCCTTCAAGAGCGGCGGCATATCCAGTAAAGGGGTATGTAGTAGGGGATAGGCAAGATCAGGTTAGATTAGAAGAGTTTGCTCAGTTATTGCAACGTCACCAAATTAAAGTGTACAGTCTTCCCGCTAATATGGCCGACAAACAATTTCCAACATCCAGTTCCATCCTCGTGCCATTAGATCAGCCCCAGCATACATTGATTCGTGCCATTTTTGAAAAAACACTGACTTATCAGGATAGCTTGTTTTATGATATCACAGCTTGGACTTTGCCATTAGCGTATGGGCTTGATTTTAAAGAGCTCAGTGCAGTTAATCTTACTGGAGCGGAACAACTGCCAAATTTATTCAGTGAAAAATCTTTTTTGCACAGCAGACAAAGTGAATTCAGTCTCCCTAAAAATGCGTTGGCTATTTTACTTGAGTGGAGTGATCTCTATGCACCTGCCGCACTCAATCAATTGTTAAAAGCGGGTGTTTTGGTAAAAGTAGCAACGCAGCCCATACAAATTCAAACCAATAATCAAATTCGTTCGTTTGGGTATGGTTCTCTACTGATTCCAGTTGGTCAGGAAAAAATCAATAAGAGTGATTTGGAAAAATTAGTAGACCAACTTGTGGCTAAGTATGGAGTACGTGCCCATGCGGTGACCACGGGTTACTCAAGCACTGGTGTTGATCTGGGTAGTAATAAGTTTATGGTCTTACAAAAGCCTGCGGTGGCATTAATTACGGGTCCTGGCGTAAATCCCACTGATGCAGGTGAAGTATGGCATTTATTGGATCAGCGTATGGATATACAGCTAACGCATCTAGAGCCCTCTGTGTTACGTCGGGCTGATTTGAGTAGGTATTCTACTATCATAATGACGGGAGGTTCTTATTCTGATTTAGACAAGGATAAGTTGAAGAGTTGGGTACAAGCAGGCGGTACTTTAATTGCAACAGAAGAGGCCGTTGCTTGGGCTGCACAGCAGGGAATTTCCAGTGCTACTTTCAAGCGCCCTCGCTCTATTACGGATAGCACACAATTCAGACCTTATGAAACAAGGGATGAAGTAAGTGGGGCACAACAAGTACGTGGAGCCATTCTCGGAGCTACTTACGATGCCTCTCATCCTCTTGCATTTGGCTATTCCTTACCTGTTGTTTCCTTATTCAAGGCAAATCGGATATTCTTGGAGAAAAGTAAGAATCCTTATGGAACTCCATTTGTATACGGAAAGCAACCTTTACAGAGTGGCTGGATGAGTAAAGAGAATAAAGATGCGGTTGCCGGTACGGCAGCAGTTACCGTGAGCCAGTTGGGAAATGGCAGGGTTATCAACATTGCAGACAACCCTAATTTCCGTGCCTACTGGTTAGGAGGAGCAAAATTATTTCTCAATGCTATCTTTTTTGGCTCCATTATTGATCCATCCAGCGCACGTGTGGGCAACTCTGAATAAGTTTTTTCAATGAACCCTTGCGCATCCATTGAATTCAGAGTAATTTAGTTGTTCAATCAATTTAGTAACCATAAAACGAGCACTATGATTAAAATGCAAGTCATCGGGAATTTGGGTAAAGATTGTGTGGTAAACACGGTCAATGGTAAAAATGTCATCAACTTCACTGTGGCCCACACAGAAAGGTACCGGGACAGCCAAGGAAGCCAACAGGAAAAAACAACCTGGGTGGACTGCGCTTACTGGACTGATCGCACTGGTATTTCACAATACCTGGTTAAAGGCAAACAAGTTTATGTAGAGGGACAGCCAGAGGCAAGATCTTTTCAACGTAATGATGGTACCCCTGGTGCCTCTCTTTCTCTACGAGTAAGAGATGTTCAGTTGCTGGGTGGAAGAGGAGAGGCTGGATCTGCTGGCGGTTATGCCGCTACGGGTCAATCCGCTACTTCGCTTTCTGGCGCTCCGGATAATACCGACGAGCCAGATGATCTTCCTTTCTAACCTGAACGATTATTGTAATCGATTCCAGCGCCCCGGCCTTTTTGCCGGGGCTTTTTTTTGTTTCTTTGCGTATGGCAGTTCTAAAATTTTCCTACAAGAATTTGCATCAGTTCGCCATTTCCATTTTTAAAAAAATGAACTGTTCTGATGCCCATGCAGTACTAGCTGCTGATGCATTGTTGGCTGCAGATCTCAGGGGAATTGATTCGCATGGCATTGCTCGCTTAAGTGGCTATGTTCGCCTATGGGAAGTACAACGCGTCAATGCAACTCCTGCTATAAAGGTGTTACATGAAACACCTTCCACTGCCGTATTGGATGGTGATCAGGGATTAGGATTAGTGGTTGCGCAAGAGGCTATGAAGATTGCTATTGCCAAAGCTGAAAACGTGGGAACCGGTTGGGTGAGTGTCCAAAATAGTAATCACTTTGGTATAGCAGGTTATCATGCCATGCTTGCATTAGAGCAAAATATGATTGGAATCGCAATGACTAATGCCAGTCCGCTTGTGGCTCCTACTTTTTCTATTGATAAAATGTTGGGTACAAATCCTATTGCGGTAGCTGCACCTGCAGGGAATCAACCCCCCTTTGTTGCAGACTTAGCCACTACTACCGCTGCCAATGGAAAATTAGAAATATTACAAAGAAAAAATCAAGAAACGCCAACTGGGTGGGTGCAGGATCAATCGGGTCAGCCATCTACGGATGCTCACATTTTAAAAAAAGGGGGTGCTTTACTTCCGCTTGGTAGCGATCGTGACCATGGCTCTCATAAAGGTTATGCATTGGGTGCAATAGTTGATTTATTTTCTGCATTATTGAGCGGCGCTAACTATGCACCCTGGGTGCCTCCCTTTCCTGTCTATGTTCCTATGCCGACTCAACAACCCGGTAAAGGAATTGGTCATTTTTTAGGAGCTATTCGTATTGATGCATTCCGTCCTGCCGATGCATTCAAAAAAGATATGGATCATTGGATTGAAGGATTTAGAAATGCAAAACCCGTGGAAGGGCAATCGAACGTGCTGGTTCCCGGCGATCCAGAAAGATTGGCGGAAAAAGAAAGAAGACAAGAAGGAATACCCCTTCATGAGAGTGTGATAAACGATCTTCAAGTGTTAGGGCAACGATTTGAGCTACCTTTTGAATAAAGTCCTTTCTTACCTTCGTGCCGCTTGCCAGCCTAATTTTTAATTGATTTTTATCTATGAAAGTGATGAAATTTGGCGGCACCAGTGTGGGCCGTCCTGAGCGAATGAAACAAGTGGCTTCGCTGGTTACACAGCAAGAAGTGCCGGTGCTTGTGGTCTTATCTGCATTAGCTGGAACAACCAACTCGCTGGTAGAAATCGGAAACTTTTTAGCAGCCGGGAAAAAGCAAGAGGCTGCTCAAGTAATTGATCAATTAGAAAAACATTATCAATCATTTGTAGCGCAATTGGTTGTTGGAAATGAAGCCAGCCAAGAAGCTGTCCAGCTTTTGGAGGAGCATTTTGGTTTTTTGCGCATAATCCAACGCATTTCATTTAGCGAAGCACTCCGCAGGGATATATTAGCACAGGGCGAACTTCTATCAACTAAGTTATTCAGTGTTTATTGTAAGGAAAATAATTGGAGCCATGCCTTGCTTCCTGCTTTAGATTTTATGATTTTAGACGAACAGGATGAGCCAGCGCTTTCTGTAATTGGCGCACGATTAAAAGCGCTGTTGCAAGCAAATGCTGATAAAAAATTATTCATAACACAAGGGTATATCTGTAGAAATAGCAGAGGGGAAGTAGATAACTTGAAAAGAGGGGGGAGTGATTATACGGCCTCATTAGTAGCTGCTGCTGCTGGGGCTTCAGTTTGTGAAATATGGACAGATATTGATGGGATGCACAATAACGATCCGCGAATTGTAGCTAAAACTTTTCCTATTGAACAATTGAGTTTTGATGAAGCAGCAGAGCTTGCTTACTTCGGCGCAAAAATTCTTCACCCCGCCTCCATTTGGCCTGCGCAACAATTTCAGGTTCCAGTACGTCTGTTAAACACCATGGAAACTGCGGCTAAGGGGACGTTGATTAGTGCTACACCCGCGGCAGCAGGTGTAAAAGCTGTAGCAGCAAAAGATAATATCATTGCTATTCGTATTAAGAGCAGCCGGATGTTGCTGGCTTACGGTTTTTTGAGAAAAATATTTGAGGTGTTTGAAAAGTACAAGACTCCTATTGATATGATTACTACATCAGAGGTGGCCGTTTCATTGACAATCGATACGGATCAGCAGCTGCATGCAATAATGGATGAGTTATCACGTTTTGGACATGTTGAGGTGGATAAAGAACAAACCATTGTTTCATTGGTAGGATTTGAAATCACCTCCACGCCGGCTATTCTTTCTAATTTGTCATTAGCTGTTAAGGATATCCCTGTCCGAATGATCAGTTATGGAGGCAGTCCGCATAACATCAGTTTGTTAGTGCCGGCTACAGCAAAAACAATGTTGTTGCAACAACTGAACAAAGAAATATTTGGACTGAACTGATTAAATAATCAGTAGCGCATCTCCATAGCTAAAAAAGCGGTACTTGTCCTTAATCGCTTTTTTATAGGCCTCCATAGTCAGTTCGTATCCTGCAAAAGCGCAGGTCATAATTAACAAACTGGTTTTAGGAAGGTGGAAATTGGTTACCAACGCATCCGCGATATTAAAATCGTAAGGGGGATGAATAAACATATTGGTCCAGCCTTCAGAGGGCTTTAGAAATTTTTGCGCAGTAAAGGAAGACTCCATAGCACGCATAGTAGTAGTGCCAATGGAGCATACCCGATGTCCATATTCTTTAGCACGGTTTACAATCTTGCAAGCTGTATCATCAATACGATAATATTCAGCATCCATTTTATGTTTGCTTAAGTCTTCCACTTCAATAGGACGGAAAGTACCTAAGCCCGTATGAAGTGTAACCTCTGCAAAACGAATTCCTTTGATCTCCAATCGTTTGATTAATTCACGACTAAAGTGTAAGCCAGCTGTTGGGGCAGCCACCGCACCTTCATGCTTTGCGTATACTGTTTGATAGCGTTCTTTATCTTCTTCGTCTGGTTTACGCTTTATATATTTTGGCAAAGGAGTTTCACCAAGTTTTTCTAGTTGCGCTCTGAAGCTTTCCTCATCGCCCTCCCATAAGAAACGTATGGTTCTTCCTCTACTGGTGGTATTATCAATTACTTCTGCCACCAGATCCTCGTCATCACCAAAATAAAGTTTATTCCCCACTCTTATTTTTCGCGCAGGGTCTACTATTACATCCCAAAGGCGGTTGGGCCTATTTAATTCTCTAAGCAGGAACACTTCAATCTTTGCTCCTGTTTTTTCTTTCCTCCCATACATACGGGCAGGGAAAACCTTGGTATTATTCACTGCAAAGCAATCCTTGTCATCAAAATAATCCATGATGTCACGGAAGTGCTTATTCTCAATTACACCGGTATGACGGTGAACCACCATTAAACGGGAATCCTCTCTTTTTTTTGCAGGTGTCTGCGCTATAAGATTAAGAGGCAAATCAAAACGGAATTGCGAAAGCTTCATGCGTTAGTATTTTCTACCAATTCTGCGAACGCATTCCGGACGGAAGGCAATGATCCTAGAGATCCCTCTCCGGCCTTACGGCGCCGGGTTTGGTTGGCAGGACTGCTTTTAATAGAGGTGCAAAGTTAATAAATCGAGGAGCGGTTTCCAAGTTTATTTCAAACTGCGATTACAGTATACGGTGAATCAAAACTTTAGGTGACGAACGGTTAGTCCATCGTTTATCAATTGTTTGAGCGAATCGATACCAATGCGCAAATGATCCTCCACATATTTGCGGGTAACCTCTTTATCACTTTCCTCTGTTTTTACTCCTTCAGGTATCATAGGTTGATCGCTGACCAAAAGAAGTGCTCCGGTGGGGATTTTGTTATAAAAGCCAACCGTGAAAATAGTGGCCGTTTCCATATCAATAGCATAGGCCCTGATTTTTTGTAAATAGTCTTTGAAGTCCTCATCATGCTCCCAAACACGTCGGTTGGTGGTGTACACGGTTCCCGTCCAATAATCTACCTCATAGTCTCGTATAGTAGTGGAAACTGCTTTTTGTAAGGCGAACGCAGGAAGGGCCGGTACCTCGGTGGGAAAATAATCATTTGAGGTTCCCTCACCTCTGATTGCTGCAATGGGAAGAATTAAGTCACCTAGTTTATTTCGTTTTTTCAGCCCTCCGCATTTACCAAGGAAAAGTACAGCCTTGGGATCTATTGCTGTTAATAAATCCATTACAGTAGCTGCAGTGGGACTACCCATCCCAAAATTTATAATACTAATATCATTGGCCGTTGCGCACTGCATGGGCTTGCCAATTCCCTTTACTTCAACCTGGTTCCATTGTGCAAATAAGGTCACGTAATGACTAAAATTGGTTAGCAAAATATATTTCCCAAAGCTTTCCAGATTTTCTCCGGTATATCGGGGCAACCAGTTCTGTACAATCTCTTCTTTTGTCTTCATGGCATAAAGTTAACCAATTAACTTCGATGCATGATTGAGTTAGTCTATCCTGCAGTGGAATTACGTGAACGTCAACAGGGTAGCGTGTCTCAACTTTTTGACCCCTTGCGTAAACGTTGGGTGCAACGTACACCAGAGGAGTGGGTTCGTCAACAATTTCTCCAGTTGCTAGTGCATACGCATCATTATCCACCTTCGCTCATTGCAGTAGAAAAAAGTATTCAAGTTGGCTTGGTTAGCAAACGATTTGATATTTTAATTTATGATGCTGCGCATGCGCCATGGATGCTGATTGAATGCAAAGCGCCCTCTGTAAAATTAAATGATACGGTGTTGGAGCAAGTGATACAATATAATATGGGTGTTCCAGTTCCTTTTATGCTTATAGTTAATGGACTCTATTGCCACGGTTGGCAACGAGTGAATGGTCACCTTGTTGCCTTACAAAAAATACCTGATTTTTCTGTGTAAGCACCTTGTTCATTGAGATAGTCACCGATTAGATTTTCGGTCAAACTATTCCTATGAAAAATCTGCTTCTATTGCTCTTGATTTGCTGTGTCATTATTGGTTGCAGGAAAACAGACTCGGCAAATATTATTCCAGTAAGCCAACAAAAAAATACAACGATTGACTCTCTTCGGCTTATCATTCAGCAAGCAATTGTAAAAAAAGGAAAATTTGAATGGTCTTCATTATCTCCCTCACTGCTTTGGTCCGCCATACAACAAAGTAATGGAGTGGTGTCCGTGGGCTATCAAATTGCATCAAATCCTTTACATGAAAATCAGTTGGCAGCTATTGATGTGAATACAAGAGAGTGGTTAGCGGCTAAACAGCTTTTAGTTTCGAAACTATTACTTCTTGAACAGGAGCTTGATCCCACAATATCGTTAGATGCTATACTTCCTTGGGGGGAAACCGTACTTCCTGTTTTTACTATTGTTCTCAAGAATCCTCGATCATTAGTGTATTTATTACAATCTCTTTGGGTGCGATATGTAGAGCCAATGGAATACGATCAGCAACTATATTCGGTAGCGGATCAAAGAGCCAGCGGTTGTACTAGTAACCTTCCTACCCGGGGGTTGGTGCCTGGAGTACATTATGGAGTTGTTACACCTAACGCCAAAGCTTCTTGGAACTATCCAGCACATGGAATATTGGATGCTTGGCGCTATGTATCAGGCAAGGGCATTAAAGTTTTTTTAATTGATACAGGCATAGGATATGGTCAAGCAAGTCTGGGTGTAAATTTTAACCAAGGATTTTCTGGCGCCAGAACCCTGGAGAAGTTGGTGACCTTGCCTCGACAGCGGTTCTTGGGGATAATCAATGTAGGTCCTGTTGAAACCCCAGAGGACAGATGTGGTCATGGAACTGCTATGGCTGGTGTATTGACTGCTCCAAGGGGAACCAATGGTAATATGGTTGGCATTGCTTACAACTCAAATTTAATTACATGCAGAGCGGCAGCAGATGTGTTTATAGATGAAGCCCGGGAGGTCAAAGGGGTCAGTGATGCATTTACTATGGCAGCACAGCGTGCCGATGTAAAAGTAATTAGCATGAGTATGGGCAGAATTACAGTCAGCTCCCAGATAAGAGATGCCATACAATATGCACATGCCAAAGGGAAAATGATTTTCTGTGCAGCGGGAACTTCTTTTTCTTTCACATCAAATTGGGCCGGTGTAATTTTTCCTGCTACACTTCCTGAAGTGCAAGCTGTTACCGGTGTAAAACAATTCACCAACTTTGAAGCTTGTACACAGTGCCATTCAGGTCCCGAAGTTGATTTTGTGGTAGAGATGGAACGGGCAGGGGATGCCACCCATCCACTTACAGTAGCGGATCGTGGGAATGAGCCTTCCACTATTGGGGGTTCTTCGGTGGCTACTGCTTCTATGGCTGCTATGACAGCCTTGGTATGGAGTCGGTTCCCTTACTATTCTCGGGATCAGATTTTAACATTGCTCGAGCGATATAGTACGTATTATCCGCAACGGGATCCAAGATGGGGATGGGGCAAATTTCAGCCGGTGCTGGCTGTTGACTGAAAGGGGAGTGCCACTCTTTCAAATAAAAAAAGCTGTCCATGTAGGACAGCTTTAATTTTAGGATGCAAAAATTTTTATGGAAATATTCCCAACTCAGCGTAGATAGTAGCCACTTTATTGATAGCTACAACATAGGCTGCTGTACGCATGTCAGGTATAGCTGGATTTTCTCTCCATGCATTCATGATTTCATGGGTAGCATTTATCATGGTTTCTTCCAAACCACTATAAACTAGATCTACCTCATCTGGTCCATGCATGATTAATTTTCTTGCGTGATCATTTGATTTTTTACCAGTTAGCTCCTCAATTTGGTTGAGGATGCTACTATTTACATTTTCAGTAAAACGCTTTTCCATTCTACCGTATCGGACATGGCTTAAATTCTTAAGCCATTCAAAATAAGATACTGTAACACCACCGGCGTTCAAATACATATCAGGAATTACAATAGTTCCATTTTTTGCAAAGTGATCATCTGCTTCAGGGGCTAATGGACCATTGGCGCCTTCACCAATGATCTTTGCTTTTATGCGAGGTGCATTGTCTCCATTAATTACGTTCTCCAACGCTGCAGGGATTAGGATATCACAGTCTAGCTCCAACGCATCTGTGGAATTCTTAATATCCTTTGCACCAGGAAAATTCAAGATTGATCCCGTTTTTTTCCGATGTTGAAACACAGCTTCAACATCTAAACCCTTCTCATCTGTAATGGCTCCTTCGTATTCAGCTAATGCAATTACTTTTGCACCTGCCTTTTGAAAAAAATGAGCGGCCCAATATCCTACATTTCCGAGTCCTTGTACAATGACTCTTTTATTTTCAATACCCAGTGGCAATCCCAACTTGCTCATGATATCCGGTATATTGCACACTTCTCTGGTGCCATAGAATACGCCTAATCCGGTAGCTTCTCTTCTTCCACGCACTCCTCCTTGAGTCATGGGTTTACCAGTCACACAGCCAGCTGCGTCTACCTCACCAGGTCGCATGGATACGTAGGTGTCTAAAATCCAAGACATCTCTCTTTCTCCAGTTCCATAATCGGGGGCTGGCACATCAGTTCCTGGGCCAATAAAATTCTTTTTGATTAATTCTGATGTATAGCGTCGAGTGATACGTTCTAGTTCGCCAGCAGAATATTTTTTGGGATCTATTTTGATTCCCCCTTTTCCTCCCCCAAAGGGAACATTTACGATCGTGCATTTATAGGTCATCAACGCAGCTAAGGCCATCACTTCGTCCTGATTAACTTCAGCAGCAAATCGAATACCTCCTTTGCAGGGAGTCTTGTGATGAGAGTGTTGTACGCGGTAAGCTTCAATCACTTCAATTTCTCCATTGTCTCTTTTAATGGGGAAACGAAGCTGAAGCACCGAATTACATTGTCTAATTTGATTGAGTAATCCGGAATCCCATTTTGTGAATCTGGCAGCCTTGTCGAAACTTCTTTCTACGGCTCCGAAAAAACTGTAATGTTTATCCGACATAAATTGTTTTTTTGGTTGAGCAATCGTTATTGTTGGCTTATTTTAAGTTCTCCATTTTCCCAATCTTTCTATCAAGTCGAATCAGATAAAAAAGTAATCCAGCGAGAATGGCTAGCATAACGGCAATAACAACATAAATACGGCCATCGCTTCGCATTAGTTCGGCCATTTGAGTTTTTGGCGCTTGACTTAATAGCGGTTGATTAAAAAGGAGAAATGTGGCAGCAAGAGGTACTAGTTTTTTCATGATTCAAATTTTTTGTCCACAAGTGTTTGCAAGCGGATTTTTAACTGAGTTATCCAAACACCTAAAAGCGTCCATCCCAACACAGCGGGGTAAAAAACAATCCGCATACCCGCACTAATGTCATTTTTAACGTCTAAAGCAGGATTGCCTTCGTTCCCAGGGTGTAAGCTGGGAAGTATCCGTGGTAGAATCCAAATAGCAGGAAATAATAGCACAAAAGCAAACACATTGTAAACGGCGCTAATTCTTGCTCTCTTGTCAATGTCATTAATTGAGTCCCTGAGTACCATATAGGCAGCATATACTAGTAATGCTACCGCTGCCCCAATAAGTTTAGGGTCTCTTGCAATGGTGCTAAAGGAATCGAGTAATGGAATATTGGGGTCCGCCCATGTAAAAGAGGCCCAAATAGCACCCGTGCTATATCCTAATAGTCCAAATAGAATTCCGGTTCCTGCATATAATCGAGCGGCCCTATCAAACTTAGGCTGCAGGGTTCTTAGATAACGAATGGAGTGAACTACAGAGATTGTGAAAAGTATCATCATTGCAAACCACATGCAAACATGAAAATACAGGTTACGGATGGTTTCTTGTAGTAAGGGAAGTCGGGGCACAGGCCCCAACAAGCCTGCTAAAAATGTGTAGGCAAGCAAACAGGTTGTCAATATCTTCCACCAATGCTTCTTCATGAATTTCCTTTGCAAAATTAGGGAGATAGAATCAAAAGGGCGGTCTTATAAACCTAGTCTTTCCACAAAAATGGAAATAGAATCACAGCCAATAAGATGACAAGTGCGTCCAGAGCCAACAATAATAAAACGGTTGGTGTGGGTATATTCAACAAGGGAGAGAATGCAGTCGAGGATAGTCTCATTAACAATACAACTTGTGGGATAATTACAGGAAAACCCAGGATGGCCATCACAGCAGCATTTTGTTGCGCACGAGCTGCAATGGCGGCCAAAAAACCAAAAACTAAACTGAGGCTAAACCCTCCCAGAAAAACCATTCCAATAAAAGCCCCCATTTTATCTACTGGGTTGCCCATCAGCAAAAAGAAAAATAGGAGGCTTATGGCACTCATAGCCATCATTAATACGCCGTTGTATAGCAGTTTAGCAAGGATAAAACTGGTAGGGTGGTTAAGGGTATAGTAATAAAGCATTCTCCCTCTGCTTTCCTGTAAAAAGGCTTTTGCAACTGCGTTTATACAAATAAACAGTTGTGTAATCCAAAATAACCCATTCCAAATATTGGCTTCTGGCAACTCGATTGCCATGAAAAGGAGAAAAAGTGTTGCAGCGCCGTATAATAGTAAGCCATAGAAACTATACTGTTGCCGAAGCTCCAATAAAAAATCTTTCTTTATGAGAGAATAAATCTTGCTCATTCATTAGGATTGTTGGTAACACTTGCGACAACGTGGCTCATAGGAGTCAGTGGCCCCTAACATAACTTGTTCCTCATTGGCTACTTTTCGGTAGGAGTAATTGGCAATTCCTCCACACTGTTGACAAATGGCGTGCAATTTTGTAACATAATCTGCCTTAGCCAGGATCTGTGGCATGGGGCCAAAAGGTTTTCCTAAATAATCCATATCTAGTCCAGCAACAATTACCCGAATTCCACGAAAGGCTAAAAGATCACAACAGTCCACAATTGCTGAGTCAAAAAATTGAGCTTCATCAATCCCCACTACTTCTATTTCATCGATTTTATCAAAAATCTCTTTAGCGAATCGAATCGGAATTGAATCAAAAAAATTTGTATCGTGCGATACTATTTTTTCTTCGGCATACCGGTTGTCAATATGTGGTTTAAAAACAGCAATCCGCTGGTTGGCAATACGGACACGTTTAAGCCGTCTAATCAGCTCTTCCGTTTTTCCACTGAACATCGACCCGCATATTACTTCTATACTGCCTCTTCTTTCACCGCTATTATTAGGTTCAATAAACATCTTTTTTCTAAATTATTTTGAAAGGTACAGTGAGTTTAATTGAATGACCATTTTTTTCTGATAAAATCAATGATTGTTTCGGCGGCTCCTTTTTTTGCATTTACATATTGGAATGCTGTATCCCCCATTTTCTTGCGTTTAATTGGATCAACAAGCAATGAGGCTAATTGATGTCCTAATGTTTTGCCTGGATCCTCACCGGCAGCTAATGCGATGGCGCCCTCGTTGGCAACCAATTCAAGCGCTTCCAGCGAGCGTTGGTGGTGTGGTCCAAAAAAAACGGGTACCCCATAAACAGCAGCCTCAAGAATGTTATGAATGCCTGATAATTTAAATCCTCCGCCTATGTAGGCAACAGTTGCGTAATAATAAAGGGAAGAGAGTAGACCAATTGAATCAATAATTAAAACAGTAGTGGTTGCAATAGGTCCTTGTTGATAGGCGGAAAATAATTGTGCTGTTGGAAAAAGTAGTTGTAGTTCTTTTATGTGCGTATCACTTATTTCATGAGGAGCAATAATAAGTTTGAGATTGGAAAGCGTGGGGTTTTCAAACGCTTTTGCAATAGCTTTCTCATCTCCTTGCCAGGTACTGCCAGCAACAAGCAAAGCGCTTTCTCCCTTGAATTGCTCTATGATTTTAATTGGTTTATGCTTTGTTGCAATCTCAATTACCCGGTCAAATCGGGTATCTCCGGCAATGGAACTGATAGATCCCAGCCCAATTTTATGAAGTAGGTCAAGCGATCGCTTATCCTGTACAAACAAGTGGTCAAAACGAGCTGCCATTTTTCGGGAGATGGCACCATACCATCGAAAAAATGACATCTCCTCCCTAAAGAGGGCGGCAACCAGTAAGAGAGGTATTTTTCGGTAGCTTATTTTTTTTAAATAAAAAAACCAGAATTCATATTTGACAAATAATACTAATTCAGGATGTGCGATATCTAGAAATCGTTTAGCAGCTTTAGGACCATCCATTGGTAAATAGAATACCCAGTCCGCACCCGCATAGTTTTTTTGTATTTCATAGCCGGAGGGCGAAAAAAAGGTGAGTAGTAGCTTATGTAGGGGATATTCTTTCCGTAATTTTTCTAACAATGGTTTACCTTGTTCAAATTCACCAAGTGATGCTACGTGCATCCAAATTACACGGTCCTCAGGGTTGATATGGGATTCCATTTTTTTGAAAATTCCTTTTCGTCCATTCACCCAGGCACTTGCTTTGCTATGGAAGGGTGCAGCAATCCATAGACTTGTCTTATAAAGGAATAAAAAAATATGATAAAATAGCAGGTACAAGAAGAGGTAGTTGAGCTATCGCAAAGTTAATTGCATTCGATTGAACTGTATTCATTTCGTTACTTTTGCCACTCATTGCTCAGACTATGCGACCCATTCAAATGGTGGATACTAAAACTCAGTATCTCAAAATTAAAAAAGAGGTGGATGATGCGGTACTACAGGTCATGGAGAGTAGCTCTTTTATCAATGGACCCGCGGTGACAGCTTTTTCTCAGTCCTTGTCTGCTTATCTAGGTGTAAAACATGTTATTCCTTGTGCTAATGGTACTGATGCGCTCCAAATTGCAATGATGGCGTTAGGGCTGCAGCCTGGCGATGAAGTGATAACGCCTTCTTTTACCTATATCGCAACTACTGAAGTAATTGGTTTATTGAAGTTGAAGCCTGTTTTTGTTGAGGTTGATCGACGTACTTTTTGTATGGATCCTGTAGCCTTGCGTAGCGCTATCACACCCCGCACTAAAGCCATTGTGCCCGTGCATTTATACGGGCAGGCCGCTCCAATGGAGGAGATTCTTCAGCTTGCAAAGGAGTATAATCTTTTTATTATTGAGGATAACGCACAAGCAATTGGCGGTCGATACCACTTTAGCGATGGGACAACAAAAATGACCGGTACAATCGGAGATATTGGTTGCACTTCATTTTACCCCTCAAAGAATTTAGGAGCCTTTGGGGATGGCGGGGCCTTATTTACCAATGATGATGCATTGGCTAGCCGTATTACCATGATTGCTAATCATGGACAAAGCAAGCGCTATTACCATGATGTGGTAGGTTGTAATAGTCGCTTGGATGCAATTCAAGCTGCTATTTTATCTATTAAGCTAAAGCAGCTTGATAGGTATAATGCTGCACGTAGAGCTGCTGCTGATTTTTATGATCAGGCGTTTGCGTCTTGTGCATCATTAACGACTCCTTACAGGGCTCCTTATGCTGACCATGTTTTCCATCAATACACATTGCTACTTGATGGAATTAACCGTGATGAATTAGTGGCTTATTTAAGCGAAAGGCAAATTCCTTCAATGATTTATTATCCAGTGCCGGGCCATCTTCAAAAAATGTTTGGCCTTTCAGCTAATTCGCTTCCACATCTGCCAGTCACGGATTGGTTAACGGAGCGTGTTATTTCGCTTCCTATTCATACAGAGCTAGATCAGGAGCAGCTATCAACTATAACGGGTGCCGTGCTGGAATTTATTGAGTAACTATTTGCTATGCTTAACAAACTGCTGAACCAATTTCTAGAAAAGCTTGACGCTATAGCAGTAATTGGACTTGGCTATACCGGTTTACCGCTTGCACTCCAATTAGCGAAACACTTTAGTATTATTGGATATGATAATGATCCACAACGTATTCAGCAGTTGCAACAAGGATGCGATTCAAATCAAGAGCTTACGCTCCATCAGTTACCAGCTTTATTACCAGTTTTTACCAACGATATTTCTCAATTGGCAAAGGCATCTGTTTTTATCATTGCTGTTCCTACACCAGTTGATAAAAATAATTTGCCTGATTTACTAATTTTAAAAGAGGCAGTTGAACAAGTTGGTAAATTTTTGAAAGTTGGGGATTGTGTTGTGATTGAGTCAACTGTATATCCAGGTTGTACAGAGGATTTCTGCGCTCCCATATTAGAAAAAGTTTCAGGATTGCAATTGGGAAAAGATTTTTCTTTAGGATATTCTCCCGAAAGAATAAATCCTGGTGATGCTGTTCATCATATTGGTGCGGTTGCTAAGCTGGTGGCGGCTTCCGATACTGCTACTTTAGTTTTTCTGACGCAGCTATATCAATATGTTACAGAAGCAGGTGTACATGCCTGTCCGTCCATTCGTGTTGCCGAGGCAGCAAAGTTGACAGAAAACATACAGCGAGATGTAAACATTGCTTTACTGAATGAATTATCGGTTGCTTATCAAACATTAGGTGTTGATCCAGGAGCCGTTTGGGAGGCAGCTGCTACCAAATGGAATTTTTTACCCTTTCGTCCAGGTCTTGCTGGGGGGCATTGTATAAGCGTGGATCCTTATTACTTACTTACTGCTATCAAAGAAAAAGGGGGTAAAGCATCAATGGTGGAAGAAGCAAGGCGCATTAATGAAGCAATGGTAGGCCGAATTGCCGCACAAGTGCTTCTTTACATGCAATCAACTTTTACAGCACCATGTAACAAGCGTGTTTTGATACTTGGCGCCAGTTTTAAACCAGATGTGAAAGATGTCAGAAATTCAAAGCCCCTTGAACTGGCTAACTTATTACTGTCAAATAATCTTGAGGTTGACTTGGTTGATCCTATTGTTGATGGGCATCATGTAGAAAAAATAGCTGGCTTGAAATTGTCCAGCCAATCAACGGGCTATTATCAAGTAATTGTTATAGCGGTTAATCACAGTGCCTTTAAAGAGCTAAAAGAAGGCTATTTTTGTAGCTGTACTTTTGATACTTCCCTGGTTATTGATTTAACGGGTGCTTTCAAAGGTGTAATCGCTAATCGAAAATATTGGACTATTTAAAATGCCATTTACTACTACTCAATTTCCGGGTTTACTCATTTTTGAGCCACAAGTCCATGGCGATAGCCGCGGATATTTTTTCGAGTCTTACAATGAGAATACATTCAAGGAGCAGGGGCTTGCTTTTAGTTGGGTGCAGGATAATCAATCTTCCTCCAATTATGGTGTAATTCGAGGATTGCATTTTCAGATCCCCCCAAATGCACAAACAAAACTAATTCGCGTTTTGCGTGGAAGTATTTTGGATGTTGTAGTTGATATTAGAAAAGGTTCTCCAACCTATGGAAAAGTTTTTTCAATTGAATTGAGTAGTGAGAATAAAAAGCAATTGCTGATACCTCGAGGGTTCGCGCATGGATTTTCTGTGCTAAGTGAGCAAACCGAAGTGTTGTACAAATGTGATGCCTTATATCACAAACCCAGTGAGCAAGGAATCTTATTCTCCGATCCCAGTTTAAAAATTGGTTGGAGGATTAAGCCTGGAGAAGAGATAGTTTCGGATAAAGACCAAGTACTGCCTTTTTTGAGTGATTTTAATTCACCTTTTTATTTTTCAGAAGCGTGATTGAAACAAATGAGAATCGACCATTAGTATTAGTAACTGGCGCCAATGGGCAGTTAGGAAAAGAATTACAACGGCTCGGGGGCAGATGGCCAGCGTTTAAATTCCTGTTCCTTTCTCGCGAGGATTTGCCCATTCATCATTTTGAATTAGTTCGTAATTATTTCAAAGGCTGCAAACCTGCAGTCCTAATAAATTGTGCGGCTTATACTGCAGTTGATAAGGCTGAACAAGAGCCTGCTTTGGCAAATCAAATCAATGCTAAGGCTGTTGGGGTGCTTGCTGCTGTATGTGCTATGAATAAATGCAGGTTTATTCATATTTCAACTGATTATGTTTTTGATGGTACAGCTACTAAGGCCTATACAGAGGATGAGCCAACGGCTCCTCAAAGCGTATATGGGCAATCAAAATTGGATGGAGAGAAGCAAGCTTTCAGAGCTAACCCAGATGCTATTATAATTCGCACTTCATGGGTTTATTCTTCCTATGGCAAAAACTTTGTAAAAACCATTATTCGGTTGTTAGGGGAGAGGCCCCAGGTTAGCGTTGTTGAAGATCAATTAGGCTCTCCTACCTATGCTGCAGATTTAGCAAATGTTATACTTCAAATAACGTCTTCAAATAATTGGATTCCAGGATTATACAATTACTCCAATCATGGTGTTATAAGCTGGTTTCAATTTGCCTGTGAGATAGGGAAATTGGCAGGATCATCTACCCCTATAAAGGGTATTTCAACCGCTGAATTTCCAACCCCAGCTAAACGGCCTGCTTGGTCAGTACTAAACACCTCAAAAATTGTGTCTACCTACGGGGTAACTATCAGAGATTGGCGGGAAAGTTTGAGTCAGTGCATGAGTGAGATGGGGTATTAATCCTCCTCAAAAGCAAGCTTTGCACGCCTCTCGAATAAAAAACCCTGGCAAAGTTGCCAGGGTTAACTGTTGACCCATAAGGATTACTTCGCTCCTGCGGAGCTCAGTGATCCGCTAATGTACTCAAGTTGTTGACCCATAAGGATTCGAACCTTAACAGACAGAACCAAAATCTGTAGTGCTACCATTACACCATGGGTCAATCCAATCCCGTAAACGGGAGAGCAAAAATAGGGCAGTTCGGCTTTTGCCCCAAATGGATTTTGAAATTTTAAACCGCTTTTACGGTAATAAGGAAATAATTCTTTTTTCCTTTTTGGACAAGAATGTATCGGTTATGAAGAAGAAAAGATTCGTTCACCTTTATATCTACTGTTTCTACTTTTTTCCTATTGATACTTACGCCTCCTCCCTGTGTAGTTTTCCGTGCTTCTCCTTTGCTGGGAAATATTCCAGTGTTGGCTAGTAACGTAATAATATCAACTCCATCCCGAAGGATGTTGCGTTCAATTTCAACTTTCACTACACCTTGGATTTGTTCAAGATCAGCTTCAGAAAGTGATTCAATGGGGGCTTGTTGATTAGAGAATAGTTTTTCAGTGGTCTCTATCGCTTTGGACATTTCATCCTGGCCATGGACAAAGCTTGTGATTTCAGCAGCTAATGTTCGTTGGAGCAGCCTTGCGGCAGGATTTTGTTCATGCAACGAAATTATTTTTTCAATTTCTTCTTGAGCTAAAAATGTGAAAAGCTTGACCCATCGTGTTGCATCATTATCGCTTGTATTTAGCCAAAACTGATAAAATTGGTATGGAGACGTTTTAGCAGGGTCAAGCCAAATATTTCCAGCTTCTGTTTTTCCAAATTTTCCCCCATCGGACTTAGTAATTAATGGATTTGTGAAAACAAAAGCTTCCCCTCCGCATTTTCTTCTTATCAATTCCGTGCCGGTTGTCATGTTGCCCCATTGATCGCTTCCTCCCATCTGTAATTTGCACTGCTTATGCTGGTAAAGCCAATAGAAGTCGTAAGCCTGCATAAGTTGGTAAGCAAATTCAGTATAACTAATTCCTGACTCACCTTCAATCCTTTTTTTTACACTGTCCTTGGCCATCATATAGTTGACGGTAATGTGCTTTCCGGTATCTCTGAGGAAATCAATAAATGAGATTGATTTAAACCAGTCGTAATTATTTACTAATTCAGCCGCGTTCGGAAGCGTTGGGGAAAAGTTTAAGAATTTTGCTAGCTGTGCCTTTACTCCAGTGATATTTTTTTGAAGTGTCTCCTCATTTAATAAGTTCCTTTCTTCACTTTTTCCACTGGGATCTCCCACCATACCAGTGGCTCCGCCCACCAAGGCGATGGGTTTATGACCCGCTTTTTGAAAATGAACAAGCAGGAGTATCGGAACGAGGCTGCCAATATGGAGACTATCCGCAGTTGGATCAAAACCAATGTACCCGGTTGTCATTTCTTTCTCTATTTGTTCCCGAGTGCCCGGCATGATATCCTGAATCATTCCTCTCCAACTTAGTTCATCCAGCAAATTCATTGATGATTTGTTTCCGCAAATGTAATATACCCCTTTTACAATACCCCCATCTAGCGTTAACTTTACTTTTGACCATGCCTTATATGTTGCTACGTTTGATTTTTGGTATTGCCCTTTTCCTTGTCACTAACGTGGGACAGGCACAGTCTTTTCGAAATGAATGGATAAAATATGGGCTTACCTATTTTAAATTCAAGATTGGACAGCTTGTTAGAGTAGTAAGAACAGCTGAGTTGGGGCCACTTCGTTTAGGCAGGACAGTTTCATTGTTTGAGTGGGATGGAAGCGATCAAGGTGGACGCCCACTTGCTAATGGAGTTTACACCTGCCGGGTGATTGCACCTGCTAACAGTGAAGTGACTTCTCTATACAAAAAAGTGGGAGGAGGATTGCTGATCGCAGAAGGAAAAGTGTATTTACAGCGTTAATCTCGTGAACTTTTACTGCTTTTTAAACGTTACTTTTGCGACCACTTTTGTGCGCGCATATGCCAAAAATTGGAATCAATATAGCAACCGGTAGTCTGCAACAAGCAGAAATGATTGTGGGAATTGATTTGGGAACAACCAACAGTTTGGTTGCGCTTGTTCATCCCGATACTAAAAAACCAATCGTTTTAAAAGATCAAAATGGGTTAGCGCTTGTTCCTTCTATTTTACATATCGGAAAGCTGGGAGAAGTCACGGTGGGGGAAGCAGCACGTCCTTATTTAAAAGCAGATCCCACGCAAACAATTTTTTCGATCAAACGATTGATGGGAAAATCTTACCAAGATCTAGCCGATAGGCAGGACCTTTTTACCTATAAAATAATTGATGAGAAAAAGGAAAGTCTAGTAAAAATTAAGATTGGCCAGCAATACTTTTCTCCAATTGAACTTTCTTCTTACATACTGCGTGAACTTAAGAGTAGGGCGGAGCATATGCTTAAAACGCCTATATCAAAAGCAGTAATAACTGTACCCGCTTACTTTAACGATGCGCAACGACAAGCTACACGAGATGCTGGTAGGTTAGCTGGGCTTGATGTGTTGCGTATCATTAATGAGCCAACTGCCGCAAGCCTCGCCTACGGACTAGGCGTATCACCTGCAGAAAATAAAACTATTGCTGTGTACGATTTGGGAGGCGGAACTTTTGACGTTTCAATACTTCAAATTAATAATGGAATTTTTGAGGTGCTCTCCACTAATGGGGATACCTATTTAGGGGGTGATGATATTGATAGAGCTATTGTTGATTTTTGGTTACAACAAATTCAGTTAACAGAAAGACCTGAAAAAGAAAATAGCGTTGCAATACAGGCTTATCGTCTTGCGGCAGTGCAGGCTAAACATCAATTGACTACACACCACAGTGCCCAGGCAATAGTAGAGGGGCATGCTTTTTCACTTGATCATACACAATTGGAGGAAATTATAGTTCCCCTGGTGGAGAGAACATTACGTTGTTGTCAACAGGCGCTGGTTGATGCAAAACGCACAGTTCAAAATATTGATGAAGTAGTATTGGTGGGTGGTTCAACTCGAATGCCAGCTATCAAGAAAAAGGTGGCTGCATTTTTTGGAAAACCTGTTCACGATACGTTGGACCCTGATCAAGTAGTAGCAGTAGGCGCCGCAGTACAAGCTGATATTTTAGCTGGGAATAACAAAGACTTTTTATTGTTGGATATTACTCCTCTTTCATTGGGTATCGAAACTATGGGTGGTCTGATGGATGTATTAATTCCACGCAATTCCAAAATTCCCTCTCGTGTGGCAAGGCAGTATACTACGCAGCAGGATGGTCAGGGAAGTATGCGTATAGCTGTTTATCAGGGAGAGCGTGATATGGTTCAGGATAATAGGAAGTTGGGTGAATTTACGCTCTCGGGAATTCCTGGTATGCCTGCGGGGTTACCAAAAGTAGAAGTTGCTTTTTTGATTAATGCTGATGGAATTCTCACCGTACGTGCAATAGAGCTAAGGAGTGGGGTGGCGCAACAAATTGCAATTAAGCCGCAATATGGTTTGACGGACCAGGAGGTGGAGCGATTATTACTAGAAAGTATCACACATGCAAAAGATGATATAAAAAAACGTGCACTGGTTGAGGCCCGTACGGAGGGGGAGCAGCTGTTGCAAACAACAGAAAAGTTTGTAACTAAATATGCTTCTCAACTTTCAGCTGACGAACTCACGGCAACTGCAGCAGCCATCCAGTCGCTACAGCTCTCATTGACCATGGAGGACAAGGACCTGATTAATCAGCGTATGGAGGCATTGAATGATATTAGCCGGCCCTATGCAGAAAGGGTTATGGATCAAGCGGTTTCTTCCGCTTTGCGAGGACAAAAGATTGAGTAATTTTTTTTATTTCCAAATTCCCCTAACTTTGCCCCTCCATTAAAGGAGGTATATTTTATGTTAATTATTGATTCTAAGGATTGCGAAAACATCGACAAGGCGCTCAAGAAGTACAAAAAGAAATTTGAAAAGTCTAAAACACTTATTCAACTACGTGAGCGTCAAAGTTATACAAAGCCATCTGTGAAGCGTCGTGGAGAAGTTTTAAAAGCAATCTATCGTCAGCAATTGGCTTCTGGTAAAATTGAAGGTTAATTCATTTCTTTTACTCGAGATACTAACCCGCGGTTAATCTGCGGGTTTTTTATTTTCAGCCTTATAAGTTTTGTAGTTTTAACTATGCAAAAAGAGGGAGCTATTGTAGTGCTGATTGAATTATTTATCGAGCATTTAAAGTTTGAACGAAGGCTCTCTCCACACACACAAACAGCTTATCGCAGTGACTTATTCGACTGGGCTCAATTTCTGGTACAAGAAATGAGTGTGGAGCAAATTTCCCAAGTCAATTCCTCCTTTATTCGAAGTTGGTTGGCTTCTTTACGAGAGGCAGGAGTAACTCCTCGAAGTATCATTAGAAAGATTTCTACGCTCAAGTCTTTCTATAAGTTTTTAATACGAAAAGGAGTTTTATTGACTAGCCCCATGACACAAATAACAGCTCCCAAAATGGGGAGATCGCTTCCGGTTTTTATTAAAGAAGATGAAGCAGTGGCACTAGGTGAATTGGTGTCAATCTCGAGTGAAGATTGGAAGGGAATGAATACCCGTTTGTTGATCACTTTATTTTATTTTACAGGAATGCGTTTGAGTGAGCTCATCAATTTAAAAGACCAACAAGTGGAGCTGAACCGCGGGCAACTAAAAGTGTTAGGTAAGGGGAATAAAGAACGGATACTTCCACTTCATGCGGAGGTGATGCAAGTAATAAGAGATTACATTTTACAAAGAAACCAACTGTTTGAGCAGCGAGAGCCCTACCTGTTGCTTACCGAAAAGGGTAAAAAAATGTACCCTCGTTATGCCTGGCAGTTGGTGAATCATATATTGGACGCGGCAACAACTGTACAAAAGAAAAGCCCGCACGTGCTTCGACATAGTTTTGCAACGCACTTGCTCAACAATGGTGCCGACCTTAACGCCGTAAAAGAGTTGTTGGGTCACAGTAGTTTGGCTGCCACCCAGGTTTATACCCATAATACAATCGAGAAGTTAAAGGAGGTGCATAAGAAAGCCCATCCGCGCCGTTAAAAATCTGTAAAAGTAGATCCTGGTTGTTGTATCAGAAGGTAATGAAAAGTAAATTACTAGTAATTAAACTTTTCAGCTATGAATCTAAAAATCCAAACAGTACATTTTGCGCCTGCTAGTAGCTTGATTGAATTAGTGAAAAGAAAAGTAGAAAAATTACCCACTTTTGAAAGTCGAATAACAGATGTTTGTGTTTTTCTCAAGCTAGATAACCCTTCACATACTATCAAGGACAAAGTGGTAGAGGTACGGGTGCACATTCCACGGTATGACTTTTTTGTAAAGACTACCAGTAAAAATTTTGAACATTCCGTTGAAGATGCTTTTGCTTCGCTGGTAAGTCAAATGAAACGGAAAAAGGATCGTGTACTGTCTACGTCCTGAGGTTCCTATTAGCTGTGGATTTTTTGTGCCAGCGGCTAGTAAAAAATAGGCCTAAAATTTTTCCAATTTCCAAATTCCCTTACCTTTGCCTTCCCAAATTTTTGGGGTAGCTCTTTATTGCCCGGATCAATTGAATTTGATCTCGTGCGAGATGGTTTGGCTAATTCACCAGCAATTGGCTACGAAAACAGGCCACCTTAGCTCAGCTGGTAGAGCAACTGATTTGTAATCAGTAGGTCGCCAGTTCGATTCTGGCAGGTGGCTCAGGGCGGGCAAGTAGCCAAGTGGCCAACGGCAACAGACTGTAAATCTGTCCTCTTCGGAGTTCGGTGGTTCGAATCCATCCTTGCCCACAACAATTTCACCGTTACAAGAACACCGAAATTGTTGAGATAAAATTGAAATCACGACGGTTCCCAAAAGGAATCTAAAAGCGGGAGTAGCTCATTTGGTAGAGCGGTAGCCTTCCAAGCTTCAGGTGGCCGGTTCGAGCCCGGTCTCCCGCTCAAGTTGAGAATAGTCGGAAGCAGGCTCTCGGGCTTTATCAGCCGTTGTAGCTCAGTGGTAGAGCACTTCCTTGGTAAGGAAGAGGTCGTGAGTTCAATTCTCATCAACGGCTCAGAAATTATTAAGATTTTTGTAAATATAAATTGTCAACACAACCTAAAAACCGATAAAAATGTCAAAAGAGACCTTTAAGCGGGACAAACCCCACGTTAACGTAGGTACCATTGGGCACATCGACCATGGTAAAACTACCCTGACTGCTGCCATCACTACAATTTTGGCTGCAAAAGGTATGGCCCAGGCCAAGAAGTATGATGAAATCGATGCTGCTCCTGAAGAAAAAGAGCGTGGTATCACCATCAACACAGCACACGTTGAGTACCAAACGGAAAATCGTCACTACGCACACGTAGACTGTCCTGGTCACGCTGACTATGTAAAAAACATGATTACGGGTGCCGCACAAATGGACGGTGCTATCCTTGTTGTGGCTGCTACAGACGGTCCAATGCCACAAACCAAAGAACATATCCTTCTTGCCCGTCAGGTAGGTGTACCTAAGATTGTTGTATTCATGAACAAGGTTGACCTTGTTGATGATGCAGAATTACTTGACCTTGTTGAAATGGAGGTTCGCGACCTTTTGACGTTCTACGGTTTTGATGGTGCAAACACTCCAATTATTAAGGGTTCTGCCATCAAAGCTCTTGATGGTGATGCAGCAGCTGTAAAGCAAGTGGATGAATTAATGGCTGCAGTAGATTCTTTTATTCCATTACCTCCCCGTCCAGTTGACCAACCCTTCCTTATGTCAGTAGAGGATGTATTCTCTATTACAGGACGTGGTACTGTTGCTACAGGTCGTATTGAGCGTGGTCGTATTAAAGTGGGTGAGTCAGTTGAAATCGTAGGATTGACCCCTGATCCACTTACTTCTACAGTTACTGGTGTTGAAATGTTCCGCAAGATCCTTGATGAAGGTGAGGCTGGAGACAATGCCGGATTGTTGCTTCGTGGTGTTGAAAAAACACAGATTCGTCGCGGTCAAGTTATCGTGAAGCCTGGATCTATCACACCACATACAGAATTCAAAGCTGAGGTTTACGTATTGAGCAAAGAAGAAGGTGGACGTCACACTCCATTCTTCCAAAAATATCGTCCTCAGTTCTACTTCCGTACTACGGACGTAACTGGTGAAGTTGAATTGGCTGCTGGAACTGAAATGGTAATGCCTGGTGATAATACCAACCTTATTGTTAAGTTGATTCAGCCTATTGCGATGGAAAAAGGTCTGAAGTTCGCTATTCGTGAGGGTGGACGTACAGTGGGTGCCGGACAGGTTACCGAGATCTTGAAGTAATCGCTTATATTTGTATTCTCAAAAGTCATTGGTTGTCAGGATATTTCCGAACAGCCGGTGACTTTTGATTCTTACGGGCATAGTTCAATGGCAGAATAGCGGTCTCCAAAACCGTTGATGGGAGTTCGAGTCTCTCTGCCCGTGCAAAACAAAACGTATGAATAAGATTACCGCTTACGTGAAAGACAGTTTTCGCGAACTGACTGAAAAAGTAACCTGGCCTACCTGGATGCAGTTGCAACAATCAACTATGATTGTGCTGGCAGCCACACTGGTGATAACACTGATTGTGTTGGTTATGGATTTTGCAACTGGTAATGGGTTACGCTTTATTTACAAACAATTATTCTAATGGAAGCTGTTACAAATACAACTACTACTCCGCAGCTAGAAACCAAGTGGTATGTACTGCGTGTGATCAGTGGCAAAGAGAAAAAAGTAAAGGAATATCTTGACAAGGAAATCAGTCGTGGAGGTTGGAGCGAACTAGTGAAGCAGGTATTTCTCCCAGTGGAAAAGGTTTATAAAGTTGCCGCTGGTAAAAAAGTAATCCGGGAGCGAAATTACTATCCCGGCTATGTAATGATTGAAATATTGGAAGGCAAATTGAGTGATGACCTTCGGGATGTAATTAAAAATACAACCAACGTGATTCATTTCTTGGGTAAAGATAATCCGATCGCCTTGCGTAAAGCTGAGGTAAATAAGATGTTGGGTAAAATGGATGAGATGAGTGAAGCTGGTGGCATCAGCATGATGGAGCCCTATATTGTTGGCGAGACAATCAAAATCATTGAAGGACCATTCAATGATTTCAATGGTATCATTGAAGAAGTGAATGACGAGAAAAAGAAATTGAAAGTCACCGTTAAGATATTTGGTCGTGCTACACCTGTTGAACTTAGTTATATGCAGGTAGAAAAGTTAAGCTAAGGTTCGCCCTAAATTATTAGAAGCCTCCGTTGGGAGGCTTTTTTGTTGCCTGACTTTCAATAATATAGGAGCTTTAAAAAAAACAAAGAATTGTATGGTAAATCGCTTCTGTCTGCCTAACTTTGCCGCCCCAATTAGTTCTTTCTACGAGGATTTTGGGAGTGCCTTAAAAGGTACGCTTGAACCAATAAATTGTAAGACATGGCAAAAGAAGTATCCGGCTTTGTAAAGCTGCAGTGCAAGGGTGGCCAAGCCAACCCAGCACCTCCCATTGGACCTGCACTAGGTTCTAAGGGTATTAACATTATGGAGTTCTGTAAGCAGTTCAATGCTAGAACACAGGACAAGCAAGGGAAAGTACTCCCTGTTCTAATCACAGTTTATTCAGATAAGAGTTTTGACTTTGTAATCAAGACTCCTCCTGCTGCAGTGCAATTAATGGAAGCTGCTAAAATTCAAAAAGGTTCTAAGGAAAGTAATCGCACAAAGGTGGGTAAAGTTACTTGGGACCAGATCAAGGTGATAGCAGAGGACAAAATGCCTGATTTAAACTGTTTCACTGTAGAAAGTGCCATGAAAATGGTAGCAGGTACAGCGCGCAGTATGGGTTTGAATGTGTCAGGGAAAGCCCCCTGGGAAAATTAATTGTCAATCTAAAGAACTGAATCATGGCATTTGTAAGTAAAAAAAGAAAAGTGGCCGACACAAAGGTGGACGCCAATAAATCATACTCCCTTAAGGAGGCCTCTTCACTCGTAAAGCAAATCACTACTTGTAAATTTGACGCATCCGTTGATTTACATATCCGTTTGGGTGTTGATCCTAAGAAGGCAGATCAGGCTATTCGTGGAACAGTTACGCTTCCACACGGAACAGGTAAAACTAAGCGTGTATTGGTGTTATGCACACCCGACAAAGAAGCTGCTGCTAAAGAAGCGGGTGCTGATTATGTTGGATTGGATGAGTTTGTAACAAAAATTGAAGGTGGTTGGGTTGATATCGACGTGATTATTGCCACTCCAAGCGTGATGCCTAAAATTGGTAAGCTTGGTAAGGTGTTGGGTCCTCGTAACTTGATGCCTAATCCCAAAACGGGTACTGTTACCAATGATGTAGCAGCAGCCATCAACGATGTTAAAGGTGGTAAAATTGCTTTTAAAGTAGATAAGGTTGGTATTGTACACGCATCCATTGGGCGCGTAAGTTTTGCATCTGAGAAAATTGCGGAGAACAGCCAAGAGTTGCTTAATGCAATCATCAAAGCAAAGCCATCCTCTGCTAAAGGAACTTACTTAAAAGGTATCAGTATGGCCTCCACAATGAGTCCCGGTATTGCTATCGATACGAAAGCTTTTATCAACTGATTCTCTTAAACCTAATTACCACAGTCTAATTTCAATACAATGACTAAAGAGCAAAAAAATGAAGTGATCGAAGTACTGAAAGGAAAATTCTCTCAGTATAACAACTTCTATGTAACAGATACAGAGTCGCTGACCGTTGAGCAAGTTGGCAAATTGCGTCGCGCTTGTTTTAATAAGCAAGTAGAGTTGAAAGTGGCCAAGAATACATTGATTAAAAAGGCGCTTGAGTCTTTGGACAATGAAAAGTATGCCGGTATGTATGATTCTCTTCATAAGGTAACGGCCTTGCTTTTCTCAGAAAACCCCAAAGAACCCGCTTTGATAATTTCTTCTTTCCGCAAGGAGAGTAACGGTGATAAGCCCGTACTTAAAGCAGCCTTTATCAACGGGGATGTTTACAGCGGCGATAATCAACTGGTGGCACTTACTAAGATCAGGACTAAGAATGAGTTGATTGGTGAAGTGATTGGATTGTTGCAATCTCCTGCTAAGCGTGTGTTGGCTGGATTATTACAACACCACGAGAAACAAGCAGGGGCTACTGCTGAGTAATGTATTTTATCGTCAATGGACGAATGAAATAAATGCCCAGGCCTGAGGGTGTTTCGGTTGAAACGAACAAAGGCAAATTTTTTTAAACCTGCCGTTGGAGCTACTGAGCAGTGAAAACGGTAAAAATTGAAACAAAATGGCTGATGTAAAAGCACTCGCGGAAAGCCTAGTGGCTTTGACCGTGAAAGAAGTACAGGAACTCGCTGATGTCCTGAAAAATGACTACGGAATTGAACCCGCTGCTGCTGCAGTAGTTGTAGCAGGTGGTGGTGATGGTGGTGGTGCAGCTGCTGCTGAAGAGAAAACTGCCTTCAATGTAATATTGAAAAATGGTGGTGCTTCTAAATTAAACGTTGTTAAAATCGTGAAAGACCTTACCGGACTTGGCTTGAAAGAAGCAAAGGATATGGTAGACGGTGCTCCGAAAACAGTGAAAGAAAACGTTTCTAAGGCTGAAGCAGAAGAAATTGCTGCTAAGTTGAAAGAAGCTGGTGCTGAAGTTGAGATCGCTTAAGATCTTTTCTTCACGATATAAAAAGGCCTGCCAATTTTGGCGGGCCTTTTTTGTTTACTGAGTGGGTGTAACCGTAAAACTGAGGTAGGGTAGAAGTTTTTCCAATTTCTTTTTCTCTAGCCCCCAACAGGCAGCCAGTTGCTCGCTGCTATTGAAATAACCATTCGCTTCACGATATCGTACAATCAATTTGGCTTCCTTCCATTCAACATAGGGGTGCATGGCTATTGTTTTTTCGTCTGCTTGATTTATTGCTATTTTTTTTACAATCGGATCTGGTAGTTCTAGTTGCGTGCTAATCTTTTGATAAGTTGAATCGGGCATCCCGTATATTTCTTTTAGCTGTGCCACCGAATGGAATCCCCCCAGTTTTTCTCTATACTTTACTATTCTGGCGGAGAGAACTGGACCGATGCCTGGGAGTTTAATCAGGTCTATTGAATCAGCGATATTTAGGTCTACCATTTTTTTGACCACTGGTTTTTGAATGGTTGCTTTGTTTGGAGACCATTTTTGAGGATTTTGCCTCTTACTATTATTGAAGGTTTTCCATACTAAAACAAGCTCATTTTTTTTCGAAACAACAGTATCTATATACTTGATATTTAATACTTTATAATTATTAACTGGAGATTCTGTATTTGATTTACCCTTCAGATATACGGGTATGAACCAGTAAATGCCCATTCCTGCAAGGATGAGAAGTAGCCCCCTTTGATTTTTCTTGGATAGGCTGAGCCGGATAGGAGATTGCTTTTTGTATCGATTATTCATTAGCTAAGTATAGGCCCCCTTTTTTTAAAGAAAAAGAGGAAGTTTTTTGATTTTGGCCGGATTTTTGTGGGAACAAATTTTGGCCATCAGCTTTCAATGCTTACCTTTGCAATCCTTTATTTTGGCCAATCTTATTTTCGACATCGATGACCATTCGTAAGTGATTCATTCACAGCGATTTTTGTAAAAAAAACTACGAAGATCGCCGGGTGTTCTCTTTGTCTGAACGCAGAAAAAACCGGTATAGCATATGTCATTGACAAAAAACAATGCAAGAATTGATTTCGGTAAGATCAAACACCTTGCTGAAGCTCCGGACCTTCTTGAAGTCCAGATTCAATCCTTTAAAGAGTTCTTCCAACTTGAGACTACGCCTGATAAGCGTAACATCGAGGGATTATTCCGTGTGTTCAAAGACAATTTCCCTATTACGGATACCAGAAATATATTCGTACTAGAGTTTTTGGATTACTTCATCGATCCTCCTCGCTACACAATTGAGGAGTGTATGGAGCGCGGTTTAACGTATGCGTTACCATTAAAAGCTAAGCTTCGCTTAAGCTGTAACGACGAAGAGCACGTCGATTTTCAAACTATTGTGCAAGACGTTTTTTTGGGTAATATACCTTACATGACACCTCGTGGTACGTTTGTTATCAATGGAGCTGAGCGTGTAGTGGTTTCCCAATTGCATCGTTCTCCCGGCGTATTCTTTGGACAATCGATTCACCCGAATGGAACAAAAATTTACTCTGCTCGTGTAATTCCTTTCAAAGGTGCATGGATGGAGTTTGCTACAGATATCAACAACGTGATGTATGCGTACATCGATCGTAAGAAAAAATTCCCTGTAACAACATTGTTGCGCTCTATCGGCTACGAAACTGACAAAGACATTCTAGAATTATTTGGAATGGCTGATGAAGTGAAGGCAGATAAGAAAACACTTGCCAAGCATATTGGCAAGCGTTTAGCGGCACGTGTGCTTCGTACATGGGTAGAGGATTTTGTTGATGAGGATACTGGAGAGGTTGTTTCCATTGAGCGGAATGAAATTGTGATGGAGCGTGATACGTTGCTTGATGAGGCGGCAGTTGAAACAATTACTTCTCTCGAAGTAAATAGTGTGTTTATTCAGCGTGAAGATGTGGGAGGCGATTATGCAATTATTTATAACACGTTGAATAAGGATACTTCTAACAGTGAGTTAGAAGCTGTTCAATTCATCTATCGTCAATTGCGTGGTGCAGATGCTCCAGATAATGAAACAGCTCGTGGTATTATTGATAAGTTATTCTTCAGTGACAAGCGATATGACCTAGGTGAAGTGGGGCGTTATAAAATCAACCGTAAGTTGAATGTGAACCTGCCTCTTGAAAAGAAAACGCTTACAAAGGATGATATTATTTTGATCATAAAATACCTTGTTCGCCTTACCAATGGTAAAGCGGAGATTGATGACATTGATCATTTGAGTAATCGTCGTGTTCGTACCGTAGGTGAGCAATTATACGCACAGTTTGGAGTGGGCTTGGCTCGTATGGCTCGTACCATCCGTGAGCGGATGAACGTGAGAGATAATGAAGTGTTTACGCCCGTTGACTTAATCAATGCTCGTACACTCTCCTCTGTGATTAATTCATTCTTTGGTACTTCCCAGCTTTCGCAATTTCTCGACCAAACCAATCCGTTGTCTGAGATTACGCACAAGCGTCGTATTTCTGCGCTCGGTCCTGGTGGTCTAAGTCGTGAGCGTGCTGGATTTGAAGTGCGTGACGTGCACTATTCGCACTATGGTCGTCTTTGTACTATTGAAACACCGGAAGGTCCAAACATTGGATTGATCTCAACACTTTGTGTGCATGCCAAGATCAATGACATGGGCTTTATTGAAACACCTTATAGAAAGGTGGCTGAAGGTAAGGTCAACATGAAAGAATTGGCTTTTTTGAGCGCAGAGGAAGAAGATCAGGCAAAAATTGCACAGGCCAATACTTCATTGGATGAAAAGGGCAATGTGGTAGAAGATAAAGTAGTGAGCCGTGAAACGGGAGATTTCCCAATCCTCGATAAAAGTGAAGTCGAATACATGGACGTTGCACCAAACCAAATTGTGGGTTTGAGTGCATCACTAATTCCTTTCTTGGAGCACGATGATGCTAACCGTGCGTTGATGGGATCAAACATGCAACGTCAGGCAGTTCCATTACTTCGTCCGGATGTCCCTGTGGTAGGAACTGGATTTGAAGGAAAGGCTGCGCGCGATGCAAGAATTCAAATCCACGCAGAAGGAAATGGCGTAGTTGAGTTTGTGGATGCAAATGAAATTCATGTTCGCTATGAGCGTGATGCCAGTGAAAAGTTGGTAAGCTTTGAAGATGATCTGCGTGTTTATAAGCTGACAAAATTCATCAAGACTAACCAAGAAACTTGTATCAACTTTCGTCCGGCAGTTAAGAAGGGACAAAAAATTAAGAAAGGAGATTTCCTTACAGAAGGATATGCTACACAAAATGGTGAACTGGCACTTGGTAAAAACTTGAAAGTGGCGTTCATGCCATGGAAAGGTTACAACTTCGAGGATGCCATTGTAATCAGTGAGCGTGTTGTGAAGGAAGATCTATTTACCTCTGTTCATATTTCTGAATATGATTTAGAAGTGCGTGATACTAAGTTAGGAGAAGAAGAATTGACGCCAGACATTCCAAACGTTTCAGAAGAAGCCACTAAGGATTTGGATGAAAATGGAATTATTCGCATTGGTGCGCAAGTAAAAGAAGGAGATATTCTCATAGGAAAAATCACTCCTAAGGGAGAAAGCGATCCTACGCCAGAGGAAAAATTACTTCGTGCCATCTTTGGTGATAAAGCGGGTGACGCAAAAGATGCATCGTTGAAAGCTCCCAATGGAGTGGAGGGTGTAGTGATTGGGAAAAAGCTTTTCCAGCGTGCTAAGAAAGATAAGAATGCAAAAGTGCGTGAGAAGGCGCTGTTAGAAAAACTAGAGAAACTGCATGAGAAAAATGAAAATGACTTGAAAGAAGTGCTACTTGAAAAATTGGGTGCGCTTTTGAAAGATCATGCTTCTGCAGGTGTGAGTAACAATTTTGGAGAAATACAAATTACAAAGGGTGCTAAGTTCTCAGACAAGAGTTTGCGTGCGCTTGATTATGCTAACGTGAATCCGCTAGGTTGGACTGGAGATAAGAAAACAGACGATCGGATCAACACGTTGTTACATAACTACAGCATTAAATTCAACGAAGAACTTGGACGGTACAAGCGTGAAAAATTCAATATCAGTATTGGAGACGAGTTACCAGCAGGTGTATTGAAATTAGCTAAGGTTTATCTGGCCGTGAAGCGTAAGCTGAAAGTGGGAGATAAAATGGCTGGACGCCATGGTAACAAGGGGATTGTAGCAAAAATTGTTCGCCAGGAGGATATGCCATTCTTGGAAGATGGAACACCGGTTGACATTGTGCTTAACCCGCTCGGGGTACCAAGCCGTATGAATCTGGGACAGATCTACGAAACAATCCTTGGATGGGCTGGTGAAAAGCTAAGTCTCAAATTTGCAACACCAATATTTGATGGTGCTACTGTAGATGAGATTGGATCTTATTGTCAGCAAGCAGGTATACCGATGTTTGGGCATACTTACCTCTATGATGGTGAAACTGGTGAGCGTTTTGACCAAAAAGCTACAGTGGGGATCATCTACATGATTAAGCTGCACCACATGGTTGATGATAAAATGCATGCTCGTTCTATCGGGCCTTACAGCCTTATTACCCAACAACCATTGGGTGGTAAAGCACAATTTGGAGGTCAGCGTTTTGGTGAAATGGAGGTATGGGCACTGGAAGCATATGGTGCATCCAACATTTTGCAGGAATTGCTTACGATCAAGAGTGACGATATCATTGGAAGGGCAAAAACATATGAAGCATTGGTTAAGGGAGATAATGTTCCCCGCGCCGGTATTCCAGAGTCCTTTAATGTATTGGTGCATGAATTAAGAGGGCTGGGGCTTGACTTACAGTTTGATTGATCCTTAACCATCATTTGATAACTAATTAATCGATCTATTGATCATGGCTATAAAAAAAGAAAACCGTCCGAAATCCGCCTTCTCCAAGATCACCATTGGTCTTGCTTCACCAGATAATATTCTGGAGAGAAGCCATGGAGAAATTCTAAAGCCGGAAACTATTAACTACCGCACGTACAAACCAGAACGTGATGGTCTATTCTGTGAGCGCATCTTTGGTCCGGTAAAGGATTATGAGTGCGCTTGTGGAAAATACAAGCGAATTCGTTATAAAGGAATCGTCTGTGACCGTTGCGGTGTTGAAGTGACGGAGAAGAAAGTACGACGTGAGAGAATGGGGCACATTAAGTTGGTGGTTCCAGTAGTTCATATTTGGTATTTTAAATCGCTCCCTAATAAAATTGGGTATTTACTGGGAATGAGCTCTAAGAAATTAGAGTCCATCGTTTACTATGAACGCTATGCAGTAATTCAACCAGGTATACGTGAGGAGAAGGGACAGCGTGTAACTGATTTGCTAACTGAAGAAGAGTACCTGGATATTTTGGAAACACTTCCAAAAGAAAACCAATATCTCCCTGATGATGATCCACAGAAGTTCATCGCAAAAATGGGAGCGGAAGCCGTAAACGATCTTTTGGCAAGAATCGATCTTGATCAACTATCATTCGACTTACGTAATGCAGCTGCCAATGAAACTTCACAACAGCGTAAGGCTGATGCCTTGAAGCGTTTAAGTGTTGTGGAAGCTTTCCGTGATGCTAACCAGCGTATCACTAACCGTCCTGAGTGGATGGTAATGCAATATGTACCTGTAATTCCACCTGAACTTCGTCCATTAGTTCCATTGGATGGTGGTCGATTTGCCTCCTCGGATTTGAATGATTTATACCGTCGTGTTATCATACGTAATAATCGTTTGAAGCGTTTATTAGAGATCAAAGCTCCAGAAGTCATTCTTCGTAATGAAAAGCGGATGTTGCAAGAGGCGGTTGATTCACTATTCGACAACAGCCGTAAATCAAATGCGGTTAAAGCCGAGGGTGGACGTGCGTTGAAATCCTTGAGTGATGTATTAAAGGGTAAACAAGGACGTTTCCGTCAAAACCTTTTAGGTAAGCGTGTTGACTACTCTGGTCGTTCAGTAATTGTGGTGGGACCTGAACTCAAATTGCATGAGTGTGGTCTTCCCAAGGATATGGCTGCCGAATTATTCAAGCCGTTTATCATTCGTAAATTAATTGAAAGAGGTATCGTAAAAACAGTTAAGTCAGCTCGTAAGTTGGTTGACAAAAAAGAAGCTGTTATTTGGGATATACTTGAAAATATTTTGAAAGGGCATCCTGTAATGTTGAATCGTGCCCCCACACTTCACCGTCTTTCTATTCAGGCATTCCAACCTAAGTTGATTGAAGGAAAGGCTATTCAACTACACCCATTAGTAACCTCAGCCTTCAACGCTGACTTTGACGGTGACCAAATGGCGGTTCACGTTCCATTGAGCCATGGAGCTATTTTGGAAGCACAACTTTTGATGCTTGCTTCACATAATATCCTGAATCCACAAAATGGTACTCCAATTACCCTTCCTTCTCAGGACATGGTGTTGGGATTGTACTACATCACAAAAGGAAAGCGAACCACTGACAAAGAGAAAATGAAAGGAGAGGGTAAGTCTTTCTATTCTAGTGAAGAGGTAATCATTGCTTATAACGAAGCAAAGATTGATTTACATGCTTGGATCAAGGTGAAGGCCAATGTTCGCACTGAAAGTGGTCAATTGGAGAAAAAGTTAATCGAAACAACGGTTGGGCGTGTGTTGTTCAATCAACATGTTCCTGCTGAGGTTGGATTTGTAAATGCGTTATTGACTAAGAAAAATCTCCGTGAAATCATTGGTGATATCATTACCATAACAAACGTTCCTAAAACGGCAAAGTTCTTGGATGATATTAAGCAGCTTGGTTTCCGTACTGCCTTTAAGGGAGGTCTTTCTTTCAACATTAATGATTTGATCATTCCTGATGTTAAGGAGGAATTATTGGAGAATGCCAAGAATGAAGTGGAAGAGGTTTGGGAGAGCTATAACATGGGTCTGATCACAAATAACGAACGTTATAACCAAATTGTAGACATTTGGAGCCGTGTAGATACACGTATTACGGAAACCTTGATCAAGGAATTAAGTAGCGATAAGCAAGGCTTTAATTCTGTATATATGATGTTGGATTCCGGAGCCCGTGGTTCCAAGCAGCAGATTAAACAGCTGGCTGGTATTCGTGGATTGATGGCTAAGCCACGTAAATCTGGATCTACAGGTAGTGAAATCATTGAGAACCCAATTCTTTCCAATTTCAAAGGTGGATTGAATGTATTGGATTACTTTATCTCTACGCATGGTGCTCGTAAAGGTCTAGCCGATACCGCCCTTAAAACAGCGGATGCCGGTTACCTGACTCGTCGTCTGGTGGATGTTGCGCAGGATGTGGTAATAATGGATGAAGATTGCGGTACACTTCGTGGTATTGCTACTACGGCCTTGAAGGACAATGAGGATATCATTGAGCCATTGAGCGATCGTATTGAAGGACGTACTTCATTGCACAACGTATATGATCCAGTTTCTGAGAAATTGATTGTTGCAGCAGGTGAGCAAATCACTGAATTATTGGCCAAGCAAATTGAAGAGGCGGGTATAGAAACAGTTGAAATTCGTTCAGTATTGACTTGTGAAAGCAAGCGTGGGGTATGTGTAAAATGTTATGGACGCAACCTGGCATCAGGTATCACAGCACAAAAAGGTGATGCAGTGGGTATCATTGCAGCGCAGTCCATTGGTGAGCCTGGTACACAGTTGACCTTACGTACATTCCACGTGGGTGGTGTGGCTGGTTCTGCTTCAGTAGAATCTACCTTGGCCGCTAAGTTTGACGGAACCATTCAATTTGATGGACTTCGTACTGTTGCCATTGCAAATAATGAAGGCGTCAAATCTCAGGTTGTTATTGGCCGAACTGGGGAGATGCGTATAGTAGATGCCAAGGCAGATCGTCTCTTAATCACTAACAATATTCCTTATGGCGCCACCCTTAATGCTAAGGATGGCCAGAAAGTGACCAAGGGTGATGTGATTTGTACTTGGGATCCATTCAATAACGTGATCCTTTCTGAGATTGACGGTAAGATCAAGTTTGAAAATGTTATTGAAGGGGTAACTTATCGCGAGGAGTCAGATGAACAAACTGGCCACCGTGAAAAGGTTGTTATTGAAACGCGTGATAAGACAAAGATCCCTTCAATTCTGGTAGAAGGAAAGGATAAAAAATCATATAACCTACCCACTGGAAGTCACATTATCATTGAAGAAGGTGACGATGTGAAAGCTGGTCAGGTAATAGTTAAGATTCCTCGTATCCTTGGAAAACTCCGTGATATCACTGGAGGTCTTCCTCGTGTTACAGAATTGTTTGAAGCACGTAATCCGGGTAACCCTGCTGTTGTTGCTGAAATCGATGGGGTAGTCATCATGGGTGCTGTAAAACGGGGTAACCGTGAGATCACCATTGAAGCTAAAGATGGCATTCAGAAGAAATACTTGGTGCCTCTAACGCGTCAGATTTTAGCACAGGATGGAGACTTTGTAAAAGCAGGTACGGCACTTTCTGATGGTCAAATTGCGCCGTTTGATATTCTTTCAATCAAAGGTCCATTTGCCGTTCAGGAGTATGTTGTTAATGAAATACAGGAAGTTTATCGATTACAAGGTGTTAAGATTAACGACAAGCACATTGAAGTAATAGTTCGCCAAATGATGCGTAAGGTCAACATCGTGGATCCAGGAGATACTCGATTCCTTGAGGATGACCTGGTCGATAAGTTTGAATTTGTAGAAGAAAACGATTACACCTTCGATAAAAAAGTGGTAACAAAACCTGGCGATAGCACAAAACTTCGTGCTGGACAGATTGTTAACCTAAGAGAGTTACGTGAGGAAAATTCAATTCTTCGTCGCTCCGACAAGAAAGTGGTAGAGTACCGCGATGCGAAGCCTGCTACTTCTTCTCCAACACTTTTGGGTATTACTAAAGCCTCACTGGGAGTACAGAGCTGGATTTCAGCTGCTTCCTTCCAGGAAACAACCAAAGTGCTTTCTTCTGCAGCCATCAATGGAAAAACAGACGAAATGCTTGGTCTCAAGGAGAATGTTATCACGGGTCATCCGATACCTGCCGGTACTGGCTTGCGCGAATTTGAGCGTATGATAGTTGGAAGCAAGGAGGAATACGAATTGCTCCAGACAACCCGAGAGGCTATGGCCTTTGATGAGGAAGAGTAACATGTAAAACACTAAGGCCGTTTCTTCTGAAACGGCCTTTTTTTAACTTTAAAGTCTTTTAAAAATTAATCGTCTTCCTTAAAGTTTACAGGGAGATACTTTACCTTCAAAAAAAATTCAATGAATAAAGGGTTTATTGTTTGGAATGTGATTCTAACGGCTGCTTTACTTTTTTTAGGAGTTCGTTATTTCAGCGGCACTGGCACTGTCCGCTTTGCAAAGTCAAGCGCACCTGGGACTTTTAGTATGGCCTATTTCGAAATGGATTCCATTGAGGCCAATTTTGAACTTGTGAAAGAGTTGAAAGAGGAGTTGGCTAAGAAAGAACAATTGATGGAACAGGAAATGCAAAAAATGGCAGGAAATGCACAGCAGCGTTATAGCTACTACCAGCAACAAGCCAGTACTGGATTGATGAATGAAAGTCAAAGCGAAGCAGCGGGAAGAGAATTGAGAAGTTTAGAAGAGCAAATGAAAAATCGAAAACAAGCCCTAGATGCAGAATATGGAGATTTTGTGATGCGTCGGCAAAATGAAATTAAATCTAAAATTGAGGCCTATTTGCAAGAGTATAATAAAAGTCACAGCTATACTTATATTGTCTCTTATGAGCAAGGTCTTTTTTATTATAAGGATTCAGTAAATAACATCACAGCGGATTTGATCAAAGGTCTTAATGACCGTTATAAACCTTCTTCTAAGTAAATGGGTATGGACGCGACAGCGTGTAATAAAATATTTTGTAAAACAATTGATGACTATCATTTGATTGATCAGGTAGAGGCGCCATTGGCTAATCCATATCCTAGCGGCACTATTGATTTTTTGTTATACCATAAATGTTGGGTTGATACGGTGCAATGGCATCTTGAAGATTTGGTTAGAGATCCTGCAATCGATCCTGTTATAGGGTTACAGCTAAAACGTAAAATTGATGCTTCTAATCAACTTAGAACAGATTTGGTAGAGCAAATCGATGATTATCTTTTGCAGTGGTACTCCAATAAAGAGCAGCAGCCTACCGTCCGGATTAATACGGAGAGCCCTGCTTGGGCAATTGATAGGCTATCTATTTTGGCGCTCAAAATTTACCATATGGAAAGAGAAGCCAATCGAAAAGAGGCTACCCCTGAGCATCAACAACGTTGCGCAACAAAGTTGGCTGTATTGATAGAACAGCGAACAGACCTCTCGCTTTCAATAGATCAGCTACTAGACGCCATTCAAGCTGGTCAAGTACGTATGAAAGTATATCGACAAATGAAGATGTACAATGATGCTACATTAAATCCAGTATTGTACCAGCAAAAGTCATGAGCCATTCTGCTACAAAAACCATGTTGGTGATTCGCTTTTCGTCAATGGGTGATGTGGCTATGACAGTTCCTGTTTTAAAAAATTTATTGCAACAGCATCCTTCGTTAAGAGTGATTATGGTTTCTCAGCAAACTTTTGCTCCTTTATTTGCTGACATAAAGGGATTGGATTTTTTTGGGGCCGATTTAAAAGGGCGCCATCGTGGAATGATTGGAATATGGCGATTATTTAAAGAATTGTCTGCAATAAAAGGTGTTGTGTCCATTGCGGATTTGCATAATGTATTACGAACAAAACTATTGACTTTCTTATTTAAGCTGAGTGGGCAAGTGGTTGTTGCTATTGATAAGGGGAGAAAAGAAAAACGTGTATTAACTAGAAAAAGAAATAAGCAAATCAAACCGCTGACTACCTCATTTGAACGCTATGCTCGTGTTTTTACGTTGTTGGGTTTTGCATTAACAGTTGAGCACACTAGTATATCAAAAAAAACAAATAAAAAGGAACGGCTGCAAATTGGATTTGCCCCATTTGCCAAACACAGGGGTAAGTCGCTTCCCCTTTCAATGGCTAAGGAATTCATTGGTTCATTACAGGAATCAATTCCCTGTCATATATACCTATTCGGTGCGCCCGGAAATGAGGCCATTACATTAGCAGCTTGGGAGAAGGAATTTCCAAACACTATCAATAAGGCCGGTACGTTGGCATTAGGTCAGGAACTTCAATTGATTGCTACAATGGACTTGATGATTACCATGGACTCAGCCAACATGCACTTAGCCTCCCTGGTGGGTACTCCTGTAATCTCAATTTGGGGTGCTACGCATCCTTTTGCAGGATTTTTGGGATGGGGACAGTCTACCGCGCAAGTGATTCAAGCTGACCTGCCTTGTCGTCCGTGCTCAGTGTTTGGAGACAAGCCCTGTTTTAGGGGCGATTACGCCTGTTTACAGCAGCTATCGGCACAACAAATGGTCCAACAAGTTCGCTCTTATCTTTGTAGTAAATGAAGAAGCACGCGGTAATAGTTGCAGGGGGTACGGGGGTACGAATGGGAGTTCCACAACCAAAGCAGTTTTTGGAAATTGCTGGTGAGCCAATTATTATTCACACGCTTCGTGCTTTTGCAAAAGCCTTTTCAGATATTCAACTTACCCTTGTGTTGCCCGCGAATCATTTGCAAGAAGGGGCTGCCTTAATTGCCAGCAAATTGGATATTCCTGTGCAGTTAGTGGCTGGCGGTGAAACCCGTTTCCATTCTGTACAAAATGGGCTTGCTACCGTAAAGGAGGACGCTGTGGTATTTGTGCATGATGCTGTTCGCTGTTTAGTTAGTACTGATTTGATACAAATCTGCTATCAAAACGCATTGGTAGCTGGCAGCGCCGTACCTGTTTTAAAATCCAGTGATAGCATTCGTTTTATGGAACATGGAAAGCACCGCGTGTTAAATCGTGAACAGGTGCTATTAGTTCAAACGCCACAAGTTTTTCTTTCTACATTGATCCTGCCTGCATTCCAAGTTTCCTATGATGTGTCTTTTACTGATGAAGCAACCGTGGTAGAAAGAGCAGGACATATCGTTAATCTAGTGGAAGGAGAGGAGTCCAACATTAAAATTACCAGACCTGTTGATTTGCGAATTGCTGCTGAGTGGTTGCTAGAGAAAAAAGCGGTCAACGACCAACCAACTGTTGATTGATTTTCTCTAGGATTTGATGGGCAACATCCATGGCCAGCATTCCATCAGTTTCAGATACCAGGGTTCTAGAATTTTGCAAAATGGCATCTCTGAATGAACGTAGTTCTGATTGAATCGCATTGACAGCAGGAGTGGTTGGGCTTGCTATTGCAATAGTCTTTACTCCTGCATGTGTTTCTATATCAAACGTAAAAGTGTTCTCTTCTTCTTGTTCGCCCTTAAGCTTAATAACTTCTGTTTTTTTATCCAAGAAGTCAATTCCGATGTATGCATCTTTTTGAAATAAGCGGATTTTACGCATTTTTTTCATAGAGATACGGCTACTTGTAAGATTAGCCACACAGCCATTGTGAAATTCTATTCGTACGTTGGCTATATCAGGGGTATCTGTTAAAACGGCAACACCGCTTGCTGAAATATGCTTGATATCACTCTTTACAATACTTAGAATAATATCAATATCATGTATCATCAGATCTAATATTACACTGACCTCAGTACCTCTGGGGTTAAATTGAGCCAGGCGATGTACTTCAATAAATAGCGGTTGCAGCGATAGATCTTTAATGGCAAGAAAGGCTGGATTAAATCGTTCCACATGCCCCACTTGTAATTTTACACCAGACTCTCTGGTTAGCGAAACAATTTTTCTGGCCTCCTCCAATGAGGCTGCTAATGGTTTTTCTACAAATACATGCTTCCCTTTTCGGATTGCCTTTTCACACCACTCTAAATGATGGTTAGTTGGGGCTGTGATATCAATAGCTTCACAGGCATCAATTAATTCCTCTCCTGTTTCAAAAGAGGGGATCGAAAGCTCTTGGGCAACAGCAGTAGCGGTTGCTGGATTGGGGTCATAAAAGCCCACCAATTCAACCTGTTCAATTTGTTTCCAGTTTGTAAGGTGAATTTTGCCAAGATAACCTGCACCAATAAGCCCAACCTTGAGATTTGTTCCCATGTTTTAAAATAAAAACCCCGGTATTTTGCTACCGGGGTTGTCCAGTTTTTGCGGACCGGACGGGACTCGAACCCGCGACCTCCGCCGTGACAGGGCGGCATTCTAACCAACTGAACTACCGATCCGATTCCCAATTTTGGGAGGGCAAAGATAGCGTTGGACATTTTCTGTTCCAAATCATTTTTGGCCCTAAATGGCCAGAACCATGGTGATTCCAAAAGACGTCAATTCCCGCAATATCTGTAATTTCGACCCTCACTTCCACGGATATGCCAGCTAATAAAAACAGACAATTTATTGACTTTGAGCAACCCCTCAAGGAGCTCATTGAAGAGATCACAGAGTTGGAGCAAAAATCTGCAAAAGGTAAAGTTGACTACACTGAAGTGATAGAAAAACTTAAGCAGCAGGTTCTAGAAAAGCGTAGTGAGTTAACCAAGAATTTAACTAGTTGGCAGCGTGTTCAATTGAGCAGACATCCTGATAGGCCTTATACGCTCAAGTATATTGAAAAGATGACCACCAATTTTATTGAAATGTATGGTGATCGCAATGTAAAAGATGATAAAGCTATGGTGGGTGGTTTTGCCTCTTTAGATGGTGAAACCGTAATGTTTATAGGTCAGCAAAAAGGGATCAATACTAAAACCAGACAGCTTCGCAATTTTGGGATGGCAAATCCGGAGGGATATAGGAAGGCGTTGCGTTTAATGAGATTGGCTGAAAAGTTTAATAAGCCCATTGTTACATTGATAGACACGCCCGGCGCATTTCCTGGTTTGGAAGCTGAAGAAAGAGGGCAGGGAGAGGCAATTGCGCGTAATATTTACGAAATGATTCGTCTCAAAGTTCCAGTGATCTGTGTAATAATCGGGGAGGGAGCAAGTGGGGGAGCCCTAGGTATTGGCGTAGGGGATCGTGTTTATATGATGGAAAATACTTGGTACACGGTTATCAGTCCTGAAAGTTGTTCTTCTATTTTATGGAGAAGTTGGGATAAAAAAGAAATTGCTGCAGAACAACTTCGATTAACAGCGGACCGGATGCTTGAGTTTGGATTAATTGATGGTATCATTCCAGAACCAGCTGGAGGGGCACATTGGGATTACAATCAAGCTGCCCAGCAACTTAAAGATTTTTTGGTTCCTATTATTCGATCCTTACGTGAGATACCCGTAGAAAAAAGGGTACAAGATCGAATAGAAAAATTTGGACGAATGGGATTTTGGGAAGAATGATTATTGCATTATTACCCGTATCAAAAGTGAATCTTCAACATACTTTTAGTGGAACTGGGATTGCTATTGTAACTCCATTTACAGAGGAGGGGGCTATCGATTGGGAAGATTTTCAGCGTTGTCTTGATTTCTGGATGAAAGGTGGGGTAGAGTACCTGGTTGTATTGGGTACTACAGGTGAAAGTGCCACTATACACGGAGATGAGAAGCAAGCTATTTTCACTTTTGTGCAGGAGTATACGGCAGGACGTATTCCACTGGTTGCTGGAATTGGTGGTAATGATACGCAAGAAGTGATTCATGCATTTACGCATTTTGATTTGACGGGTTACGCAGCGATTTTATCTGTAAGTCCTTACTATAATAAGCCCAATCAGGAAGGGATTTTCCAGCATTATAAACTTATCGACCAACATACTCCCCTCCCTGTTATTATTTACAATGTTCCTGGAAGAACGGGGCAGTCTATGACTGCAGCAACTCAGCTGCGTATTGCAAAGGAATGCAAGTCGGTATTTGCAACCAAGGAGGCTAGCGGAAACATGGACCTGATCATGCAACTCTTGAGAGATAAGCCTGCCGATTTTATGGTAATCAGCGGAGATGATCCCATTACTTTACCCTTGATTGCAACGGGTGCCAGTGGCGTTATTTCTGTTGTGGCTAACGCTTTTCCGAGCGAATTTTCAACGATGGTTCGGTATTGTTTAGCGGGAGATTTTGAAAAAGCACGTCCGCTCCACCATAAATATCTAGACATGATTGCAGCCTTGTTTGCAGAGGGTAGTCCTGCAGGAATAAAAGCTGTGATGTCAACAATGGGACTTTGCAAAAACACTTTCCGGTTACCTGTTTGGCCGGTAAGTCAAACGCACCATGAAAAAATAAAGGCCTTACTAAACCAGATAGGTTACTCCTTGTAAGGCATTTTCGCTTGCTGGAAAAATTGTCCTCGCTTCCTCCTCAAATTCATGGATGCTTTCGTATTGGCTACTAAAATGTCCTAGTAACAGTCTTTTTACGCTTGCCTTCTTGGCAAAGTTTGCGGCTTGTTTGGCTGTTGCATGGAAACGGAGTGCTGCCTTTTCATGTTGGTCATCTAAATAAGTAGACTCATGATATAAAAGGTTAGCCTCCGCTACATAGGGTAATAGCTGTTCGTTGTAACGTGTATCTGCGCAGTACGCATAAGAGCGAGGGGCACTATGTTGCGTTGTCAATTTTCGAGGTAGTGCTTTTTCTTGGAATAAAAACCCGAAGCACTCAATGCGATGGTCTGTTGGAAAACAAGAGATTTTTATTTCCTCATTGTCTACCAATAGACCTGGGGTGTCAATAGTGTGAATTTGTAGTTCAAAAGGTAATCGTGTAGACGCCACGTTCAGTTGCAGCTCAATGATTTTTTTTAATGGCGAAGGTCCATAGACATGCAAATCTTGTTGTCTATTGAGCAGACCAAAGCTGTTGATGAGTCCTATAAGGCCAAAGTAGTGATCGCCATGTAAATGGGAGATAAAAATGTGTGAAATACGACTGTACCTAATTTTATATTTCATGAGCTGCATCTGTGTACCCTCTCCGCAGTCAATTAAAAATTTATCTCCATTAAACGAAACCAGTTGGCTGGTGGGGAACCGTTCGTAGGCGGGCACTGCTGAATTATTTCCAAGAATAGTAACAGAAAACATAAGTTCAGAATTTTTGCGGTTAAGCTTCCGAATCGTTCAACAATTCCCGCTCGATCTCTTCCATTTGCAATATATCCCAAGCTTCACTTTCCGTGGGGGTGATATTCATCATTTCGTATAAACCAGCTTTTACAAGCGCATCTATTACAGGGGGCTGCATTTCGCAAAAAACAAATGAATGCTGCTGGGCATAAAACTCTTTTTGAATGGCTACCAGGGATTGAGGTACATCTTTTTCAATTTCTTCAACAGCAGACATGACTACAACCAGGTGGGTAAAGGCCTCATCAGTTGAACTGTCAGCTTCATGCCCTTTTTTGAGAATTTCCAAGAATTCGGCTGCCAACCTAGCAGTTAAATTAGGTTCAAGTATGCTTACAACTTTAAATAGTTCTTTGGTATCAATTTTGATTCTCATAGACTTGTAACCGGGAGTGGTTTATTAACAGGGGTTTATAACTGCCTGATTACCCTTCCCGAAATTATTCGTTAATATTGTAACAACAGTAATATTCTGTAAAATGGATAATAATTTTTCGTCTCAGGTCAAGGAAATCATCTCCTTTAGTAGGGAGGAAGCACTGCGTTTGGGTAATGATTTCATAGGCACTGAGCACTTACTCTTAGGAATGATTCGTGAAGGAGAAAACACAGCCGTGAAAATCCTCAAGAGCTTCAATGTGGATCTTTATGAACTCCGAAAGGAAATTGAACTAGCTGTAAAAGATAAGACGGGAAAAAATGTAGCCAACATAAATTCATTGCCATTAACCAAGCAAGCGGAAAAAGTGATACGTGTCACGGTACTTGAGGCAAAAGCATTGAAGAGCAATACTGTTGAAACGGAACACTTAATACTTTCAATTTTAAAAAATAAAGAAAATATAGCTACACAGATACTGAATCAGTTTGATGTGGACTATGACCTATTTCGTCAAGAGTTGGGAATTGTAAAATCAAATGAACCACGTGCAGAATTTCCTGAGGAAAACGAGGAGGAGTTCGAAGAAGAGAAAAAAGCGGGTTCCTTGAAAGCTGCACCTAAATCAACAGCTACGGCCAAAAGTAAAACCCCGGTATTAGATAATTTTGGTCGTGATATTACTCGGATGGCGGAAATGGGAACATTGGATCCTATTGTGGGAAGAGAAAAGGAAATAGAAAGAGTATCACAGATATTATCTCGTCGAAAGAAAAATAATCCCATTCTGATTGGTGAGCCCGGTGTAGGTAAAACTGCAATAGTAGAGGGGTTAGCACTTCGAATTGTACAACGTAAAGTATCTCGTGTACTTTTTGACAAGCGTGTGATATCGCTTGATTTAGCTGCATTAGTGGCTGGAACAAAATATCGTGGGCAATTTGAGGAGCGGATGAAGGCTATCATGAATGAGTTAGAAAAAAATCGAGATGTTATTCTTTTCATTGATGAATTACATACTATTGTTGGGGCTGGGGGAGCCAGTGGATCGCTTGATGCCAGCAATATTTTCAAACCTGCGTTGGCCAGGGGCGAACTCCAATGCATTGGTGCTTCCACCTTAGATGAGTACCGCATGCATATCGAAAAAGATGGAGCCCTGGATCGTCGATTTCAGAAAGTGATTATCGATCCACCCAGTGTAGACGATACTATTCAGATTTTGAATAATATCAAGAGTAAGTACGAAGATTATCACAATGTAAATTATGATCAGCAAGCTATTGATGCTTGTGTAAAGCTCAGTGATCGGTACATTACTGATCGTTTATTGCCTGATAAAGCAATTGATGTGTTAGATGAAGTGGGTGCCAGGGTGCATTTAAAAAACATCAATGTACCTCCTTCTATTACTGAATTGGAACAGAAAATTGAGGAAGTAAAAGTTGAAAAGAATAAGGTAGTTAAGAGTCAGAAATTTGAAGAAGCAGCTTCGCTTCGTGATACGGAGAAAAGACTCCAGGAGGAATTAGAACGTGCAAAAGGTGAGTGGGAGGAAGAAAGTAAGCATCGAAAGTTTCCAATCGGGGAGGAAGACATTGCCGAAGTGATCAGTATGATGACAGGTATTCCTGTTAAGCGAATGGTACAAGCGGAGACAGAAAAGTTGCGTCGGATGACAGATGATATGCGGGGAATGGTTATTGGTCAGGACGAAGCCATACAGAAAGTTGTAAAGGCTATTCAACGTAACCGGGTGGGACTGAAAGACCCTAAAAAGCCCATTGGAACTTTTATCTTCTTGGGCCCAACCGGAGTTGGAAAAACTGAGCTGGCCAGGGCTCTTGCGCGTCATCTATTTGATTCAGAAGATTCGCTGATTCGAATCGACATGAGTGAGTATATGGAAAAGTTTACTGTCAGTCGATTGATTGGTGCCCCTCCAGGTTACGTTGGCTACGAGGAAGGTGGACAGTTGACAGAGCGGGTTAGACGTAAGCCTTATAGTGTTATTTTATTGGATGAAATTGAAAAAGCTCATCCGGATATCTATAACATCTTATTGCAAGTGTTGGATGATGGACTTTTAACAGATGGGTTAGGAAGAAAAGTTGATTTCAAGAATACCTTGATTATCATGACTTCTAATATCGGGGTTAGACAATTGAAAGATTTTGGAACAGGAGTTGGATTTACCACCAGTGCCAAAATGGAATCTGAAGATGAGGCAAACAAAGCCGTTATTGAAAAAGCACTAAAGAAAACTTTTTCGCCTGAATTCCTAAACCGTATTGATGACGTAATTATTTTCAACAGTTTATCGCGAGAGAATATTTTCAATATCATTGATATCCTAATGAAGGGAGTCATGAAAAGGTTGACCAACCTTGGATTTAGTTTAGAATTAACAGAAAAGGCTAAGAGTTTCTTAGCTGACAAAGGGTACGATGTCCAGTTTGGCGCAAGGCCTTTACATAGAGCTATTCAAAAGTATCTGGAGGATCCACTAGCTGAAGAAATTCTTAATCTAAATGTTAAGGAGGGAGATGTGCTAATTGCCGATACGGATGAGGAGCAAACAAAATTATTTTTCACTTTCAAGGAAAGAGCATCCGCGCCCACGCAGGCGTCTTGATTGCCAATGCCTGATAAAAAAATTATTATTACCCTAGATGGGTGGTCCAGCTGTGGCAAGAGCACACTCGCAAGAGCCATGGCAAGTGCCTTGGGATATGTTTTTGTAGATAGTGGCGCCATGTATCGTGCCATCACACTTTATTTTATTAGAAATCAGATTGATATTGCCGACCCTGTTGCTGTTGAAAAGGCATTAGCTTCCGTTCAACTTCAATTCGTTTTTAATCCAGCAAGAGGAGCTAGTGATATCTTATTGAACGGGGAGAATGTGGAAGCCCTTATCAGAGAAATGGCAGTAGCTTCTCGCGTAAGTGAGATAGCAACATTAGCCAGGGTACGTCAGTTTGCAGTACAACAACAGCAGCGGTTAGGTAAAGAAAAGGGAATTGTGATGGATGGACGAGACATTGGAACAGTAGTATTCCCGCAGGCAGAGTTAAAAATATTTATGACGGCTGATAAAGACATCCGCGTACAACGACGGTTAAAGGAGTTACAGCAATCAGATCCTGCTATCACAGCAGCTATGGTTCGGGATAATCTTGAGCAACGTGATTATATGGATGCCAACAGGGTGGAAAGTCCCTTGCGGCAAGCAGTAGATGCCAGAGTATTGGATAATTCAAACCTTAGCCCCGCACAACAATTTGAGTTAGCTATGGGATGGGCCAACGCAATAATTAATCAAGCGAACTAATTTAATTACTTCTTCCTTTTTACATTAATTAGTTCTACTTCAAATAGTAGCGCTGAACCACCTGGAATAGACATATAGTCATACTCACCGTATCCTAATTGATAAGGTATGTAGAATTTGTATTTAGCGCCAACTTTCATGAGTTGAAGTCCCTCGGTCCACCCCTTAATAACACCGTTGAGTGAAAAGGTAATTGGTTGACCTCGATCGTATGAATTGTCAAATCCCCTTCCGTCTATAAAGGTGCCTCTGTAATGACATGTTACGGAGTCAATCGCTGTTGGACTTTCGCCATTTCCAGCATTTATAATTTCATATTGAAGACCACTCTCGGTGGTAATTACGCCGGTTCTTTTTTTATTCTCTGCTAAAAACTTCTCACCAGCGTCTTTATTTAGCTTTGATTTTTCACTTTGCAAACGAGTCATATAGGTGTTTAAAAGGGTGTTTGAAATTCCATTATCCAATAGGGGTGTTTTCCCACTCAAAAAATCGTTGACTGCACTGCCAAGTAAATCACCATTTAGTTTTAATACGCCTTGTGATTGGTAATAGGAGGCAAGACTTACACCAAGCGCATAACTTACAGAGTCAATTTCATTTTTTAAGGTAAGTGCTTCAGGTTTTGTAGCTACTGGTTTACTTACTGCAGGGGGATTCTTTTTAACAGGTACTGATGTTGTGGGTTTTTTGGTTTGTCCAAAAGAAGCTGCACAACTGAAAAAAAGAATTGAAAAGAGTAGTTTTTTCATAGAAAAAAGATGTGTTTGCAAAGGTAAAGGCTCCGAATTGAATTATAGCCACTTTGAAAGCAATTACCTTTGCAAAATGGAATATAATTTGCCACTTCAACTTCGGTGGGCTGATATCGACGCTAATTTTCATGTACGTCACTCTGTGTATTACGATTGGGCTGCCCTATGTCGTATTTCTTTTATGCATGAAAAAGGACTAACAGAGTCTGTTTATCATCAATTTAACATGGGCCCCATTCTTTTCCGAGAGGAATGTCGGTTTAGACGAGAGATCAGGATGGGGGATACTATCTCAATAGACTTACTATTGTTGACAGCTCGCCGAGATTTTTCCAGGTGGACCATTCAGCATTCAATTTGGAAGTCAGCTGAAACTGAGGCGGCTCGTTTGACGGTAGAAGGTGCTTTTATTGATCTTCAGCTCAGAAAACTTGCCATTCCCCCTGCTTTAGCACAAGCTGTTTTTGAATTAATGCCTCGTGCTACTACTTTTCAATGGGCTGACTAGTTGAAGTCCGATAGGGCTTTTATTTTTTCCGGAAAATTTTCCTTAAACAAAAGGATTGTTTTTTGTATGGTGCTATTATTCCTGTAAGGAGTGATTAACTTTTTTATTTCTGCAATATCATTAATGGCTGTTTTTAGGGGGATATAACCCATGCCATAGAAACTGCCTTTTTCAATCAGCACACAAGATTGCTCTTTGCCATTTCTTCCCTTGTCAAGTATCATAAAACTTTGATTAGCTATTAATTCTTGCAGGGCATGGTTTACCCGGTTGTTATAAGATGAAACACGCTCATTTTTTGTGCAAGCTCCTTTGCAGGTTGTGGCAAATTCACCTGCGCAGGCTCCAGTAGCTTTCTGTAAAAAACATAAACGCAAACAAAGCTGATACGTTCGCGCCAACCTGCGAATGACTGTTTGCCCATCAGCCAGCGAATAGAAGTGAAAAAGGGAGGGGACGTTTTTTTTAATTTTATCTACTGCAATTCTTTTATATCCGTGTTGGTCCTCAAAGACAAATAATCCAAACGTGTCTTCCTTTTTTTTCTGTGCTGCATTAAATCGAGGCCAGCGATGTTTTATTTCTGCTGATTCTAGCAGTGTTGCCATGAGGGGAGTAGCGCATTCTTGGTAAGTGATACGATGAACATTTCTAATAAACTTTTGCTTTTGTGCCGTAGGCGCATCATTGCTAAAATGGCTATTTACTCGGTAGCGTATGTTTATAGCTTTTCCCACATACACCACTTTATCTTTTTTATCATGGAAATAATAGACGCCTGGTTTAGTAGGAAGTTGATCAAAATCAGTACGGGAAACATGTGGGGGTAGTATCCATTCCTTTGAATTCCTTTTCAAACTTTTGCCAATGAGGTTTGCAGTATCCTCATGCAATAATTTTCTAAAAAGTGCAACAGTGGCAGCGGTGTCTCCCCCAGCACGATGCCTGTTTGCTAGTTCAATGCCCAGCGACCGGCAAAGTTTGCCTAAGCTATAGGAAGGATATCCGGGAAGTATTTGTCGGCTCAAACGAACGGTACATAACTTAGCGCAATTCAACTCATACCCTTCAGCTTTTAGTTGTGCTTTGACAAATGAGTAATCAAATTGCACATTATGTGCCACAAAAATTTGTCCTTGAAGTAATGTGTAAATACGTTCTGCAATGGTTGCAAACGAGGGAGCATTTGCAACCATTTCGTTAGTGATACCTGTCATTTGTTGTATAAAAGGCGGTATTGGTTGCAAGGGGTTAACCAACGATTCAAAAGTTGCCACCACTTCCATTCCGTCAAATACATGGATAGCAATCTCAGTGATCCCATTTGCTGCTGCATACGAGCCAGTAGTTTCGATATCTACAATTGCGTACATACAAAACGCTAAATTCGTTAAAAATTGAGTGGTGTTTGAATCAAAATTTGATATGTTTCGTAATAGGCTTGAAAAGGTTAATCGGCATTTGAGCAAACTGGCCAGACGAAAAAACATTGAAGCCTACCGTATTTACGATCATGATCTCCCTGAGTTTCCATTCTGTATCGAACGATACGGGGCGCACCTTTGTCTGGCAGAGTATAAACGCAGACATGGAATGGATGAGGATTTTCATGCCACTTGGTTACAAACCTGCCTTCAAATTATCAGTGCCGTGTTGCAAGTTCCACCAGAAAATATTCATAAGCGAATTAGACAGCGCAAGATGGGGAGACAAGGTCAATATCAGAAAGTGGAGGGGGAAGAGGGGCTTGGATTTTTTCAAGTAGCTGAAAATGGGCTGTTTTTTTGGGTCAACCTGAACGATTACCTGGACACCGGATTATTTCTTGATCATCGCGATACCAGACAGCTGGTGCGAGAGCAGAGCAAGCATAAGCGTGTACTGAATCTCTTTGCTTATACGGGTTCTTTTTCCGTTTATGCTGCAGCGGGTGGGGCTAGCTTAGTAACTACGGTAGATCTCTCAAATACTTACCTTGATTGGGCCATGCGCAATATGAAAAGTAATGAGTTTGAGGGTCCGTCTTTTCAATTTGAAAGAGCAGATGTCAAACAATGGTTAGATCATGTTCCAGCAGGTAGTTATGACTTAATTGTGATGGATCCTCCAACGTTTAGTAATAGCAAACGGATGAATGAAGTGTTAGATATACAAGTTGATCACGTACCGCTCATTTTTTCTTGCATGCGATTATTGTCATCCTCGGGAACTTTATACTTCAGTACTAACTATACTGGATTCAAGTTAGATACAGCGGCACTCCCTAATTTTAAAATCAAAGACATCACGCGTACAACCACCCCTTTTGATTTTGAGGGCAGACTAAAAAGGCTATGTTTTAGTCTGCAGCCATAAAAAAAGCCCCAATGGGGCTTTTGTAAAAATCAGATATTTTCTTAGAGCGTTTTTAGGACTTCGTTCATGCTTCTGACCGCATCGGCACTTTTATTGAACGCTTGTTGCTCTGTTTCGTTCAATTGGAAGTCAATAATCTTTTCCCATCCATTTCTTCCAATTATTACGGGTACTCCCAAGCAAATATCATTTTGCTTGTACTCCCCTTGTAAAGAAACGCAGCAAGTGAAAAGTTTCTTTTCGTCTCTAACAATTGATTCCACCAGTGCAGCAGCAGCAGCACCCGGAGCATACCAAGCAGAAGTGCCAATCAATGCAGTTAAAGTAGCACCGCCTACCATGGTGTCTTTAACAATTTTATCTTGCTGTTCTTGATTTAAAAATTGGGAAACAGGTACACTATTCCAAGTTGCCATTCTTATTAATGGTATCATGGTAGTATCTCCATGACCGCCAATTACCACTGCATTTAAATCAGAGGGGCTGCAATGCAACTGTTGACTAAGTTGGTATTTAAATCGACTGCTATCTAAAGTTCCACCCATACCAATGATTCTACTTTTGGGAAGTCCTGTTGATTGCAAAGCCAGGTATGTCATGGTGTCCATTGGGTTACTTACCACAACAATAATGGCATTGGGGGAGTGTGTAAGAATGTTAGCGCATACACCCTTTACAATACCAGCATTAACACCAATTAATTCCTCTCTAGTCATGCCTGGTTTACGTGGTAATCCCGAGGTGATCACTACCACATCGCTTCCGGCAGTTTTTGCATAATCATTGGTGCTTCCCACTATACGTGTATCAAAACCCAGCAAGGTTGCGGTTTGCATCATATCCTGGGCTTTCCCTTCGGCAATTCCCTCTTTGATGTCTAGTAAAACCAATTCTTGGCAAAGTTCTTTTCTAGCGATATTATCAGCGCAGGTAGCACCCACTGCGCCTGCACCTACAACAGTAATTTTCATAGTGAAAAATTTTCGCAAAGGTAGCAGTTTTGTGGTCAGCGAGTCACGTTGTATCTTTGCCGCCACAAAATTTTGTCATGGCAAGTACAGCAGATATCAGCCGCGGACTTATAATCAAGTTAGACGGCAGTCTTTATTCAGTAGTTGAGTTTGGGGAGAATAAAACGGCGCGTGCAGCGGCTAAGGTGTGGGCAAAGCTCAAAGGGATAGATAATAACCGAAGTATTGAAAAAACATGGAATTCCGGGGACACAATTTTCCCGATACGTGTTGAACGTAAAGCTTACCAGTACTTATACAAGGATGATACAGGGTACAATTTCATGGATAATGAAACCTTTGAACAGGTAGCTGTAGAAGAATCACTAGTGGATGCTCCCCAATTTTTAAAAGAAGGGCAGGAGGTCAGTGTCCTTTTTAATACAGAGACTGAGGCGCCCATGTCTGTAGAATTACCCGATAAAATTGTATTACTTGTAACGTACACTGAGCCTGGCTTGAGAGGTGATACGGCAACACGTACCTTAAAGCCAGCCACTGTTGAGACAGGCGCAAAGGTCAATGTTCCGCTTTTTGTCAATGAAGGCGAATTGATACGTGTTAACACAAAGACAGGTGATTATGTGGAGCGAGTGAAAGAAGCGTAATCTTACTAATTGTATTGAAGCCCGATTTTCGAAAAATCGGGCTTTTTTTTGCATTTTTAGCTTGTTTTTGACCAAAAAGTGATAAAAAATACCTAAAAATACCATTTTTCTGCTTGGTCAGTCCTTACCTTAGCACCCCGATCCGGGTTCATCTAAACCAATCTAAACTTGAAAAACATGGATTTTAAACAGATTCAGGAGTTGATCAAGATGGTCAACAAATCCAATATTGGAGAAGTTACCATTGAACAAAAAGACTTTAAAGTAACAGTCAAGCAAAAAGAGGATAAGATAACCCAGGTTGTTAGTGCCGTGGCACCTATGCAAGCAGCCCCCGTATCTGCACCTGCAATTCCTGCTGCAGCCCCTGTTTCGGCTGCCAGTCCTGCTGCTGAAAAACCGAAACCGGCTGCAGCCACGGAAAATTTAATCACAATTAAAAGTCCCATGATTGGCACTTTTTATCGTAAATCATCACCTGACAAACCTAATCTGGTAGATGTAGGCACGGAAATAAATAACGGAAGCGTAGTTTGTATTATTGAAGCCATGAAGCTTTTTAACGAGATTGAAAGTGAAGTAAAAGGCCGCGTAGTGAAAGTTTTAGTTGATGACGTTTCTCCAGTTGAGTACGATCAACCACTATTTCTAGTTGAACCTGCTTGATCTATTAAAACGAATTAGCCATTATGTTTAAGAAAATCCTCATAGCCAACAGAGGCGAAATTGCTTTGCGTGTAATACGGACCGCACGGGAGATGGGAATTAAAACAGTTGCTGTTTATTCCACTGCTGATCGGGATAGTTTGCATGTGAAATTTGCAGACGAAGCAGTTTGTATTGGAAAGCCACAGAGTAGTGACTCTTATTTGAATATTGCTAATATCATGTCTGCTGTTGAAATTACCAACGCAGATGCGGTACACCCAGGCTATGGTTTTTTAGCGGAGAATTCTCGCTTTGCCATAATCTGTAATGAGCATGGAATTAAATTTATAGGCCCTACTCCTGAAATGATCAATGCCATGGGCGATAAGATCACGGCTAAGGAGACTATGATAAAAGCGGGTGTTCCTGTTGTGCCAGGCGGGCAGGGGCTTTTACAGAGTGTTGATGAGGCAAAAGGGCTGGCACGCGAAATGGGATATCCCATTATTTTGAAGGCCACTGCGGGTGGAGGAGGAAAGGGTATGCGAATTGTGTGGGAAGAATCCCAATTAGAAAAAGCATATGATACCGCTAAAGCAGAAGCGTTAGCATCATTTAAGAATGACGGGATCTACATGGAAAAATTTGTGGAAGAACCTCGTCATATTGAGATACAGGTAGCAGGGGATCAATACGGAAACGTATGTCATTTAAGTGAACGTGATTGTTCTATTCAGAGGCGTCATCAAAAATTAGTGGAGGAATCTCCTTCACCTTTTATGACAGATGATTTACGTTACAAAATGGGAGAGGCTGCTAAGAAAGCTGCTGCGGCTATTAATTATGAAAGTGTGGGCACCATTGAGTTCCTGGTAGACAAGCACCGCAACTTTTATTTCATGGAAATGAACACCCGTATACAGGTGGAGCATTGTGTAACGGAGGAAGTGATCAATTATGATCTGATAAAAGAACAAATCTTAATTGCTGCAGGCCATCGTATTTCTGGAAAAGATTATTTTCCCGAAATGCATTCAATCGAATGCCGAATCAATGCAGAGGATCCTTACAATGATTTCAGGCCTTCTCCTGGCAAAATTACTGTTTGTCATCAACCAGGCGGACATGGTGTTCGTGTAGATAGCCATGTGTATGCCGGCTATGTTATTCCGCCTTATTATGACTCTATGATTGGAAAGTTGATTACGGTGGCGCAGACCCGACAAGAGGCTATTCAAACCATGTATCGTGCATTGAGTGAATATGTGATTGAAGGAGTTAAAACCACTATTCCTTTTCACTTACAATTAATGCAGGACGAACGCTTCAGAAGCGGAGATTTCAATACCAAATTTTTGGAATCGTTTAAGCTCAAATAGGCTTAGAATCCTGCAACACTGTCATCGCCTCTTTTATCGGCAACTATTTCTAGTTTACCATCTGGTAAAACGCGAATTAACTCTGTTCGGCCAATGCCGCTTCTTTCTTTGGCCAACTGGTAGCCCATGGTCTTCAATTTAGTTTTTATTTCTTCGGGGAATCCCTTCTCTGTTACGAGTTCGTCTGGAAGCCATTGATGATGAAATTTAGGTTTATAAACGGCATCCTCAGCGGATAATTCAAATTCCAAAAGATTGATCAAGGTCTGAAATACTTGGTTAGGTATGGTAGTTCCGCCGGGTGTTCCTACTACAATGAAGGGCTTACCATTTTTAGTTACAATAGTGGGTGTCATTGAACTTAACATCCTCTTTCCTGGCTGTATCGCATTTGCCTCTCCTCCCAGTGCTCCATACATATTGGGAACACCTGGACTCACACTAAAGTCGTCCATTTCGTCATTAATAAAAAAGCCCGCTCCGCCAATGACAGTTCTGCTTCCATAAGAATTATTGAGCGTGGTGGTTACTGCCACGGCATTTCCTTGGCTATCCATTACACTCAAATGAGTTGTTTCCTCACTTTCTTTTGGGAGCATTTTGCCTGGATTGACTTGTTTGCTGTCTGTTGCTTTTTCAGGGTTGTAGTCTTTCATGCGCATATTTAGGTAAACAGGGGTCACCAATTGTCTGACTGGTACAGGATAAAAGTCAGCATCTCCCATATATGCTGCGCGATCAGCATAGGCTCTTCGCATTACTTCGGTCATGAGTTGTACAGACGCAAGTGAATGAAAGCCCATTGACTTTAAATTTTTATCCTCCACCATCTTCATCATTTGATTGAGTAATAGACCACCACTGCTGGGCATGGGCATACTTACTATTACAACATCTTTGTAAGCAAAACGATGGGGTGTTCTAGATACGGCTTCATATTTTTTTAAATCCTCCAATGAAATAATACCATTTCCGCGCTTCATTTCCGCAACAATCAATTGCGCCGTTTCTCCTTCATAGAATCCGGCTTTCCCTTTTTCTTTTATTCTTGTAAGCGTTGTTGCCAGTTGAGGTTGACGCAAGGTGTCCCCTTCTTTCCAACCCTGTTCTTTCAAAAAGACTGGGGCTTGCGTATTGTATTTTTTAAGATCCTGTTGAATTGCATTTAATCCTCTGGCTTCTGCAGCGGTAATGCAGAAACCATTTGTGGCTAATTCAATAGCAGGATTAATCAGTTTATCAAATGATAGTTTAGCGTAAGGGTATGTAGCAAATAACCCAGCCACAGTGCCCGGAACTCCAGCCGCTAAATGGCCTAATTGACTTTTTTCAGTATTAGCTTGTCCATTGCTTTCAATATAGAGGTCTCTGTGAGCGGTGGCTGGAGCTTTTTCTCTGTAATCAATGGCTACCTGTTTCCCATTGCTTAATTGACCTACTAAAAAACCCCCACCTCCCAAATTTCCAGCATTGGGATATACCACGGCTAGCGCCAATTGTGTAGCAATAGCCGCATCAAAAGCGTTTCCTCCTTGTTTCAATATGGCTGCACCCACTAAGCTGGCCAAGGGGTGGGCAGCAGCAACAGCTCCATTTGAAGCTACCTGCTTCTTTTCGATTTTATAAGCAAAGGGGTTAATGCCTGCTTGTTGGAGTGTTTGTCCAAAACATCCAATTCCACCCACGAGGGCAATTCCAAGGAAGAGCAGTTTTTTCATAGTTGTGCGTTAAAAGGCTAAACTACGGAAAGCGAAACAAACCTTAACTTGCCTGTCTAATTTTTATCTATGAAAAAGTATACGCTTTGTTTGTGTTTGCTACAGCTCTTTTTTAGCAGTATTCTGGCACAATTAAAATCCCCATCTGAATTTTTAGGCTATTCTTTGGGCAGCCGGCATACGCCACATCATTTAGTCCAGCGGTATATGGAATATGTAGCCACAAGTAAGCCTAGTCATGTCCAGTTAAGGGAGTATGGTCGTACGGAGGAGAACCGTCCGCTGCTTATACTAGCCGTTTCCTCACCGCAAAATATTAGCAGGCTGGAAGAAATAAGAAATAGCAACCTGGCTCTCACCCATGGTGCTGTGGCATTTGGTGCGGAACAGCTCAGCGCATTACCTGCCATTGTTTGGTTAAGTTATAATGTACATGGAAATGAAGCCTCTTCTACTGAAGCGGCTATGTTAACCTTATATGAGTTATTAAGAGAGGGATCAGATTGTGCAGCCTGGCTTACCAATACGGTAGTATTAATTGATCCTTGCTTAAATCCAGACGGAAGAGATCGTTATGTGAATTGGTATCAATCTGTTGTTGGGAAAAAGTTTAATGCTAACCCCTTGTCTCGAGAGCATCAGGAACCATGGCCTGGGGGTCGTTCCAATCATTATTATTTTGACCTGAACAGAGACTGGGCCTGGTTGACACAAATAGAAAGTCAGCAGCGAATAAAATTGTATCGAGGTTGGATGCCTCATGTACATGTGGACTTACATGAGCAAGGATATAATGAGCCATATTATTTTGCACCAGCTGCAGAACCCTATCACGAAGTGATCACCCCTTGGCAGCGAAAATTTCAACAAGAGATTGGCACTAATCATGCTCGTTATTTTGATCAAAATGGTTGGTTGTATTTTACCAAAGAACGATTTGATCTTCTTTATCCATCATATGGCGATACCTATCCGGTTTATAATGGCTCTATAGGTATGACTTATGAGCAAGGGGGAATCAGGGCTGGGTTGGGTGTTGTGAACGAGGATGGTGATACACTCACATTATATAATCGGCTCATTCATCACGTTACTACTTCACTTAGTACAATAGAGGTAAGCGCAGGTCAACAACAGAAGTTGGTGCAGGAATTTGCTGCCTTTTTTGAAAATGGCAGAAGTAAAGGAATGGGGGGATACAAATCTTTTATTATAAAAGGTGAGGCTAATCGGGAAGCTTATTTACAAAAATTAGTAACATTACTTGATGCCCACGGTATCGAGTATAGGACCGGCACTAACACGACGGCTAAAGGGTATAATTATGCTACCGCTAAAGAGGAGACTTTCTCAGTATCAGCAGCTGATATTGTAATCAATATAGCGCAAACAAATGCGGCCTTAGTCCAGGTTTTATTTGAACCTCGAACTTTGTTGGCAGATTCTGCTACCTATGATATTACAGCGTGGTCATTACCTTATGCTTATGGACTACAGGCCTATGCTACAAAAGAAAAAATTGCGCAAGGTGGAAACTGGAAGCTTTCGCCTGTTTCTAACACCACAACAACTTATGGTTATGCGCTTCCTTGGAACAGCCCTGCTGTAGCTTCTTTTGCAGCTCGATTATTGCAAGCAGGAGTTAAACTTCGTTATGCGGAGGACAGTTTTTACACCAATGGCAAAAAGTTTAATCCGGGAACAATATTGATTTTGAAAACCTCAAACGAAAGATGGGGGGATGCATTTTTTGAAAAAGTTCGCCTTTGGGCAAATGAACAATCGATCAATATTGTTCCACTTTCCTCAGGGCTTGTTCAGCAAGGTGCAGATTTTGGTAGTGATAAAGTACATCCGCTTCGTACGCCACGTGTTGCATTATTGAGTGGGGAGGGAACCTATAGTCTTAGTGTTGGAGAAGTTTGGCATTTTTTTGAAAAGCAGCTAAATTATCCTGTCACTTTATTGAATCAAAGTTCTTTTGCAAGTGCTGATCTTGCATCTTTTGATGTTTTGGTTTTAGCTGAGGGGCGGTATCGTTTTTTGGAAAATCGGGAATCATTTGAGGGCGTTCAAAAGTGGATCCAAGGTGGTGGGCGCTTGATAGTTTTAGGAGAAACTACAGCCCAACTTGCAAAATTAGACTTGGGTTTAGTCCTTCGAAAGGAGGATAACAGTTCCGATAAAATTGCTCCATCTGTATTATTTAAGAATAGAGAAAGGGATCAAATAAGCACCATTACAACGGGTTCTATTTGGAAAGTTTCACTCGACGCTTCTCATCCATTAGCATTTGGTTATCCAGGATTTTATTATTCATTAAAAACTGACGGTACGCTATTTGAATTGTTTAAGGAAGATAAAGGTTGGAATGTGGGACAAACACTTCAGGAAGGACCCTTAGCAGGTTTTGTTGGCAGCCGTCTTCAACCAACTTTAAAAGGAGGACTTGTTATAGGCCAACTGTCTGTTGGTCGTGGAAATATTAGCTTTTTTGCAGATAATATTTTATTCCGCAATTTTTGGGAGAATGGAAAATTACTTTTTTGTAATGCTTTATTTTTTGATGCTCGATGAAATGGAATAAGCTAGCACTTTTATTACTAATAGGACTGCAACAGTCCTTTGCGCAACCCACTGTTTCTTCCATCTACCAGGGGATACAAAAGTTGGGAATTACCGGCTCTGTTTTATACATAGCCGCGCACCCCGATGATGAAAATACGCGGTTGATTGCGTATCTCGCTAACAATCGTCTGCTACGAACGGGTTATCTCTCGTTAACCAGAGGTGATGGTGGTCAGAACTTAATAGGTCAGGAGCAAGGAATAGAGCTGGGGTTAATTCGAACACAAGAGTTGTTAGCTGCTCGAAGAATTGATGGTGGGGAACAGTTTTTTACTCGGGCATATGATTTCGGGTATTCAAAAACTCCTGTGGAAACATTTAGAATATGGGATAGGGAAAAAATCTTGCATGATATAGTATGGGTAATTCGAACATTTGAACCAGATGTGGTTATTACTAGATTTCCTACTACGGGTGAGGGTGGACATGGGCATCACACGGCTTCTGCAATTCTTGCAGGGGAGGCTGTGATGGCAGCCGCTGACTCCACGCGTTTTCCAGCTCAACTGGCCTACACTTCGGGAGTATGGCGTGTAAAACGATTACTTTGGAACACCTTCAACTTCGGAGGTAATGTTACTATCCGCGAGGATCAATTGAAGTTAGATGTAGGCGGGTATAATAGTTTGCTCGGAAAGAGTTACGGGGAAATTGCTGCGCAAAGCCGTAGTCAACACAAAAGTCAGGGATTTGGTGTTCCTGTTTCCAGAGGGGAAGCCTTCGAGTACTTTAAATTAATTGATGGTCTGCCTGCTACCAAGGATTTAATGGAAGGTATTTCGCTGGATTGGAGTAGTAGATTTGGATACAATTTAATTCAACAACAAGTTGATAGCCTGGCAAAGCATTTTAATTGGCTAAATCCAAAAGCTTCACTTCCTGGCTTGCTCAGTTTGCACCAGTCATTGGATGCCCTTGCAGCTTCCTCCATTATTACGCAAAAGAAAAAAGAACTTAAAGAACTGATACTAGCAGTGAGTGGCATTTATTTAGAGGTAACGGCAACACAGGTTCGTGCTGTGCGGGGGGACTCTTTGCAGATAACACTTTTGGCTGTTGATCGACTTGGTTCTGCTCCTTTACTAGAAAAAGCGCAGTTACTAGATTTTAATTTAGTTACTAATTCCCTTTTGTTAAGGCCAAACAAAACTGCCTCATTCAGTGCCAAATATTTTATACATCCCTCTATTCCAGTTTCTCAGCCTTATTGGTTGCAGTTACCTATGCAACAAGGATATTTTGAGGTGAACGAGTTACGCTTAATTGGAAAACCTGAAAATGACGCTGCACTGACGTGTAACATAGATTTGAAATGGGGTAATCAGGTAATCAGTTTTCAGGTACCTGTTCGTCATAAATTTACAGATCCTGTAAAAGGTGAGTTGCAATGGCCGCTGGAAGTGGTTCCTTCCGTTTCTATTCAACCTGAGGAAAATGTTCAATTGGCTACTGTAGCAAATAATGTGATAAAAGGTCAAGTGCAAGTAGCTGGTTTAGCGTTGCAAGAAAATATTACCCCACTGCTTACAACTGCTAAAAATGATAAAGGGTTTGTGACTCCTACACGCATCGCTATGGTTCAAAAAGATCAATTACAGCGTTATGATTATACGTTGCATAGTAAAGAAAAAGCAGATACCTTATTGATGGGCGTTTCGCTCAGCAATGGGGATGCTATTACAACAACAACTACTACTATTCGCTATGATCATATTCCGCCAATTACATATTTTAAACCAGCTACTGTTTACACGCGTAATTTTCAAGTTAAGATTGGAGGAAAAAAAATTGGGTATATACCCGGGGCGGGGGATAAAATTCCTGAGGGCTTAAAACGGCTTGGGTATCTAGTAACTGTGTTAGATGAGGATTTATTGTCATCATTGCCTTTACAGCAATTTGATGCAATCATAACTGGTGTAAGAGCACATAATACGCAGGATTGGCTTAATAAGTATTACGAAAAATTGATGAAGTATATCGAAGAGGGGGGTAATTATGTGGTGCAGTATAATACTAGTAACCAAATTGGGCCTGTCAAAGCTAAGATAGGGCCATACCCCTTTGTTATTACAAGAAATAGAATTACAGATCAAGAGGCAAAAGTTGATTTTTTACAACCTAAGCATCCTGTATTCAACTTTCCAAACAAGATAACACAGGAAGATTTTTTAGGTTGGATACAAGAGCGAAGTGTTTATCATGGGTTAGATACTGCTGGCATACTTCAGCCTTTAGTTAGCATGGCAGATCCTGATGAAAAAGCGGATATGGGATCTTTACTGGTAGTACGTTATGGTAAAGGCTGGTTTACTTACACGGGGCTTTCATTATTCAGGCAAATTCCTGCTGGAGTTCCAGGAGCCTATCGTTTACTGGCTAATTTGTTGGCATTGGGAGGTGTTGAAAAGTAACGAATGGGTAACTATCAAAAACAACGAGCTAATTGGGCCTTTGGTTTGGCCATTCTATTGGGGTTAGGGTTGGGCATTTTTATAAAGCGTATAAAGGTTGGTTTGATTATTGGGTTGGTTTTGGGGGGATTGATACTATTAACAGGTTGGTTGCGTCAAAGAAGAAAATAATAGTATGAGTAAGTCATCAGACAACAAGCCTCCTTTTTTTTCAACATGGAATAGTTGGTATTGGGGCTTGATTATATACTTGTTGCTACTCATTTTTTTATTTTATAAGCTTACAATTTATTTTCAATGAGTAGACTCGATTGGGGCGTACTGATTGCAACGTTGGTGGGTATTATTTTGTATGGTTTATACAAAAGCAAAACCTCTCGTGACCTGGATGGCTATTTTCGCTCAAATCGTAATCTTGGCTGGGGCTTAGTATTACTCAGTATCATGGGGACCCAAGCCAGCGCTATTACCTTTTTGTCTGCGCCAGGGCAAGCTTTTACTGATGGAATGCGTTTTGTGCAATATTATTTTGGCTTACCCCTGGCCATGATTGTTATTGCAATTTTTTTTATTCCTGTTTTTCAACGACTACAAGTGTACACGGCATATGAGTACTTGGAAAGCCGTTTTGATGGGAAAACCCGCTCCTTGACATCATTTCTATTTTTGCTGCAGCGGGGTCTTTCCACAGGTATTAGCGTATTTGCACCATCACTTATCCTCTCATCACTGCTGGGTTGGAGTCTTACTTCTACTACTATAATCATGGGGGGATTGTTGATTATATATACTTTGTTTGGGGGGGCAAAGGCAGTTGCTTATACGCAGCAATTGCAATTGAGTATCATATTTGCTGGTTTATTTTTAGCAGGGTGGATGGTGGTTGCCTTATTGCCTCCTGCAATTGGATTTACAGAGGCATTGCGTATTGGCGGTAAGGTGGGGAAATTTTCAATCATCACAAGCGGGTTTACGAATGGAAATTTTGATTGGAGTGATCAGTATAATATTTGGAGTGGATTAGTGGGAGGTTTTTTTCTGGCCTTATCTTATTTTGGTACGGACCAGAGTCAAGTGGGGCGTTATTTAACGGGACGTTCGGTCAGAGAAAGCAAATTGGGTTTGCTTATGAATGGATTTGTGAAAGTACCCATGCAATTTTTTATTTTATTATTAGGAGTATTAGTATTTTCTTTTTACCAATTCACTAAGGCTCCCATTTTTTTTAATCAGGTCCAACTTGCAAAGATCCAGGCACATCCTGTATATGCTGATTCACTTCGTTTGGCACAGGTAAGATTCGATGAAATAGCGGCAGCTAAAAGGCAGCTATTGGGTCAATACGCTTCCAATAAATCTGCTATGGTAACCACTAGTCGTAGTCAAGATTCTATTTTAGATGCCTATCGTGTACTCCATCTCGAATCAGAGTCTATAAGAGCTCGGTTGAAATTTTGGCTTAATAAAAAAATCGAAGGGGGAGACGGCAATGATACCAATTACATCTTCCTTCGATTTGTGGTAGATCATTTACCAGCTGGTTTAGTAGGATTATTGATTGCTATCATTTTTCTAGCTTCATGGGGAAGCATTGCTGCTGCCATTAATTCGCTTGCGGCAGCCACCATGATTGATTTTCACAGGCGATTTAGTAAAAATTCAATCACAGATAAATCAGCATTTCGTTGGTCACGCTGGTATACACTTGTCTGGGGAATCTTTTGTATTGTAGTAGCGCTATTTACCTACAATATTGGGAATAGTTTGATTGAGGCTGTAAACGTATTAGGCTCCCTTTTCTATGGGGTTGTATTAGGAATTTTCTGTGTTGCTTTATTTTTACCTGTAGTAAAAAGTGGGACATTGGTTTTTGGGTCAGCCATTTTAGCTGAAGCCATTGTGATACTGGTTTTCTATTTGAGTAAAACGGGATTCATAAAGCTGGGCTTTCTATGGCTCAACCCGCTGGGAGTTATTGCCGTGCTCTTTTTTGCCACGGCGGGGCATTATTTATTATCTACCAGTAGAAAGTTCTTCCTATGAAAAAGCCGCATTCCAATGAATGCGGCTTTTTATGAAATCTTAGATTCTTATTTTAATTCAGCTAGTAACTTGTCATTTAGCTTTACATAATCCATATTTTTTGCTGCTAAAGCTAACTCCTTAGATTTTTGTGCTGTTGCTTTTGCTTCCGCTTTCTTTCCAAGTTTTGCCTGACAGTTGGCTAATTGATGGTGTATCCAATAAGCTGTGGGTGTTGCAGCTGCCGCTTTTTCAAACCAGCTAAGTGCTTGGTTCAGATCCTTCCCATTATCCATCAAGTACATTGCTGCATTAAAGTAAGGTGGCTTTTCACCTTGCATGGCCGTATTAATTTGTTGCATAATACGTGTATCAATATCTGTTTCAACTGTTAGGGCAACAGTAACCTGATCCCAGCTTAGTTCAATTTGACACTGGGTAGATTTTATGTTATCTACTTGAATCATGAAATTTTCTGTTCTAGCACTACTTTTAGATACAGGTGCGTTTACACGTACAACATCCATTTCCTGTTTATAAGCTGCAGGGCTAGTTACATCTGTTTGCTTGGAAATAATTAATGTCCAGGTGTCCTTATTGGGGATGCTCAAAAGTCCATATTTCCCGGGGGCTAATTTGACTCCTCCAATTGTTACTTCATCGCTAAATTGAAGTGTGGTGGCTCCATTTGCTCCAGTTCTCCATACATTTCCATAAGGCACTAAATCACCAAATATTTTACGTCCTTTCATGGCTGGTCTGGAATAAGAGATTTCAATATTGCCCAAACCAAAATCTTGTTTTATAGTTTGTGCAGGGCTAGGAGCGGGGGTACGTAGCTGTGCTTGGCTAGTGATAATACTGCCTATCAAGAGAGCTACCATCATAATTTTTTTCATAGTGATTGCTTGTTTGAAATACAAAAGTAGTGTAATCGGCGGAATGTAATTAGTGTCGATTACCTTTAAAGCCAGGATGAAATTCAACCAGCGTTTTTCTTAAAAAATCGCGGTCTAAATGTGTGTAAATCTCTGTGGTAGTAATACTGGAGTGTCCCAACATTTCTTGAACAGCTCGTAGGTCAGCCCCTCCCTCAATCAAGTGTGTAGCAAAGGAATGTCTAAAAGTATGGGGAGAAACTGTTTTTTGAATGCCAGCTGCTTTTGCTAAATCCCTAATGATATAAAATACCATGACTCTGGAAAGTGGCCCACCTCTTTTATTTAAAAATAAAAAGTCCTCTTTTCCCTTTTGCGGAACAATTTGTTGCCGGGTGGTCTGTCTGTACAAGTTAATATAGTCGACTGCACTATCTCCGATAGGTACCAGTCTTTCTTTATCGCCTTTACCTCTAACGCGTATAAAACCTAAATCAAGGTAAAGTTTCGAAAGCTGTAAAGTAACTAGTTCACTTACGCGAAGCCCGCAACTATATAAGGTTTCCAGCATCGCTTTATTTCTTGTGCTTTCAGGCTTACTCAGGTCAATTTGTGCAATTAGTTTTTCTATTTCTTCAAAGCTAAGCGTATCTGGAAGGGCCCTTTTTTTTTGAGGGGCTTCCAGTGAAGTAGTAGGATCTTCTTGACAGATTTGCTCCAATAAGCAATAACGGTAAAAGGATTTTATGCCAGATAGGATTCTTGCTTGTGAGCTTGCTGAGAAGCCATTTTCATGAATCCATTTTAAGAACATCCGCAGGTGATCCGCCTTAACGCTTGTTGGTGAATTTCCCAATTGGATTGAAGATAAAAACCGACAGAACAGAGACAGGTCCCTTAGATAAGCTTCTATGGAATTTTCTGCAAGCGATTTTTCCAATTGCAGCCAGGCTTTAAATCCTTTTTGATATACCTGCCACATACGGGGTTATTGCATAATGATATTCTTCTCTTTAACTACCCACTCATTGCCAATCTTGATTTTTGCCCATATTTTATTTCGGGTAATTGATACGCTGTCAATGTGATCATGAATAACATCGTAATCGATTGCTAGTTTTTCTCCAAAAGTCATCATGGCTTTTTTGCCATCCATAGCATCTTCCACAAAGAGATTACCCCGATCGGTATTGGCAATAAGTCCCTCTTCGATTGAAAATTTAGGATCCAACGGGTTGAGTCCACTGCTTTTTAGGCTGAAAGGTGTTGCTTTATCATAGGGCAATTTAATTTGAAATCCACGTCCGGTAATACAGTCATTAAACAGAATCCAGGCATATTGATTTTCTTTAAATTGGACTTTTATAAAGTCTTTATTGATTTTTACCGTTCTTCCAATTAGATAGGCAAATCCAATTTTTCTTTTTGTGCCTAAGCCAGTATAACTCCAGCTTAATGTGTCAGGCAGACAGTTTGCTACACTTATCTCTACATAAGGGGTGTCTTCATGTGTACCCGTAAAACGAATATTCTCGTTGATACAAGCCGTATCACAGAATGTAGGGGGAGCAGCGGCAAACCAACTACAGGATTGAATACTGCCTATGGCAATTGCTATAGCAACAAATAATAGGGTGGTCCGCATAGGTTGTGTTTTGACAAATTTAATCCCTTTGAATAACTATCTTCGCGCACCATGAAAAATGTAAAGGAATTTTCGCTGCGGGCATTCATGTCCCGCGCTAAACGTGATCGACGTACTTATCGGCTTTATCTAACCCGTCTTGAAAAAAATATGCCTCGTGGTTTTGATAGTCGCTTAGCAACCTGGGAAAAAGCAGTGTGGAAAGAGGTTGATTGTTTAGCCTGTGCTAATTGTTGTAAAACTATGACCCCCACGTATACGCCTCGTGATCTAAAAAGAATTTCCAAGCATTTTGGAATGACTGTCACAGCGTTTCAGAAGAAATGGCTAAAGAAAGAAAGGGGAGGGGACAAGGATTGGGTAAATCGAAGCACGTCCTGTCAATTTTTAAATAAAAAGGACAATAAGTGTGGCATTTATGCCATTCGCCCTGCTGATTGTGCTGGTTTCCCTCATTTGAGAAAAAAGTTCGTTGACTTTGCTCAAATACACCATCAAAATGTGGAAAGTTGCCCTGCAACACACGCTTTGGTAAGCAAAATTATGTTGGATATTCAGCCTTAGATATCTGCAAATAATTCTAGCGTGGGTGGCTTACTCGCGTGCATTGTAATTGCTACGATATCAAATTGTATCCAGGCATTTCCAGGGTTGGCCAGTAAGTAGTAATTGGCTGCTCTTTTCAGTCGTAACATCTTTTTCCAATTCACACTCAATTCAGGACCACCATATTTGTTACTGGATCTAGTTTTTACCTCTATGAAATGTAACATATTGTTATAGTTGGCTATTAAATCTATTTCAAGGTGTTTGTATCGCCAGTTACGCGCTACAATGATGTATCCCTTTTTTTCAAGCCACTTGCCAGCCAGCCATTCGCCCCTGTTTCCAATTTTAAGATGATTGCTCATGTGTTATCTTTACAACAAGTATATTAGCTATCAACTATGGGCGCTATTTATTTGTTAGAGGGAGTTGTTAGGAACTATGATTGGGGTGGACATAGTTTTCTTCCTCATCTATTGCGAATTGATAACACGGCTAAGAAACCATTCGCTGAGTATTGGATGGGAACGCATAGTCAAGGAATGGCTCATATAGTTGATCAAAAAGGGAATCGTATCACCTTACACGAGCTGGGGGTTTCACTTCCTTATCTACTAAAAGTTTTGGATGTAAAAGAAATGCTCTCAATACAAGTGCATCCAACGCGTGAGGCAGCCATCAGAGAGTTTGCTTTAGAAAATAGAGTAGGTATTTCACTTGATTCGCCTACTAGAAACTATAAAGATCAAAATCATAAGCCAGAATTGATGGTGGCACTAGGGCCCTTTTGGTTATTGCATGGGTTTAAGCCGGCGGATCAGCTTAAGACAATATTTGAAACTATACCTGAGTTTAGTCCCCTAAAAAACATATGGGAAAGTGAAGGGAATCAGGTGCTGTATCAACTAGTAATGGAAATGCCACAGCAGGATGTCAATGGGATGCTGGATCCACTTTTAAGTCGGCTCCAGCAGGAAGATGCAAGTGCCCCTTTTACTAAAGATAACCCAGCCTTTTGGGCATTGAGGGCTGCACAGCTTTATGGAAATAAGGGAAACATCGACAGGGGTATATTTTCAATTTATTTTTTCAACCTGGTTTCGATGAAAGAAGGCGAGGCTATTTTTCAGGATGCGGGTATTCCCCATGCGTATTTGGAGGGCCAGAATGTAGAGATAATGGCAAATTCCGATAATGTGTTACGGGGAGGATTAACGTCAAAGCACATAGATGTAACCGCGCTACTCAAGCACACACGTTGTGTGGGTATACGTCCCGAGGTAATGCGCATAAGCGATTCAAATGGAGCACCAGCATGGTTCTCTACACCCGTAGACGATTTTAAGTTAGGTCAACTATTCATGAGAAAACACGAGAAGTATCAATTACAGGGTATGGGCCCCTTAATTCTTCTTTTGTTGAAAGGTTCTGTAGAGTTAGCCTGGAGCAGTTCCCTAGCAACACTTAAACAAGGTCAGTTGGCAGCCTTTTGGGATGGGGAAGGGACGCTTCATTTACAAGCTGATCAAGATACAACCCTTTTTCTGGCTACATCAGCTATTCACAGAGGTGAATAAGTTATACCTGCAATTAGTTCAATTCAATTAATTTTGTTTAAACCCAAAAAAATGATTCGCATATGTCTTTTTCGCTAAAAACTGCATTATTTACGCTAGTGCTTACATTGGTTACAACCCTTTGCAAATATTTTTTTGGTCCAGAAATTGCTTTATCAGGCTTTTCGCCGGTTTTGGCAATTGCGCTATTTTCTGGTTTTATTTTGAAGCGGAGCGAATGGGTATTTTTCTTCTCAATAGTTGCACTTTTAGTAAGTGATATTTTCATTCATTTTCTTTATCGCAATGACCTTTTTGATTACCAGGGTATTTATGCAGGGCAATGGAAAAATTATCTGTTATTATTGGGGTGCACTTACCTTGGGTTCATCTTTAAAGCAACTTCCTTTCGGAACATTGGCCTTGCTGCGTTTATTGCACCAACCATTTTCTTCTTCTTATCCAACGGAATGGTTTGGTTACAGGCAACGGAAATAACCTATTCAAAGGATATAACTGGCTTTATGACCTGTTTGACTGCTGGCTTACCCTTCTATAAAAATTCATTGCTGGCTACCTTTATTTTCTTACCAGCTACCTTAGTTTTTTACAATTACCTTTCTAGCAGAAAAATCGAATTACGATTAATTTAATCGGCTCTCAGCTTAACGCGTAATTTCTTCGTAGTATTGATCTATGGCAAGACCATTATGAATGGCTGCCTGTGTAGCTAATTGATCACATCTGTTATTAAATGGATTATCTGCATGTCCTTTTATCCAACGAAAACTAACCTCATTTTCCTGTAGTAGCAAATTGAGCTCCTTCCATAAGTCGGGATTTTTTTTGTCCCCTTTAAAGTCAGTTGCAATCCACTTTTTTAGCCAGCCCTCTTTAACAGCCTTTACAACATACTGGCTATCTGAATACACAATTACTGATAATCCTTTTTTACGCAGGGCTTTTAATCCTTCTATTACAGCGAGTAGTTCCATTCTGTTATTGGTAGTATACCTATATCCTTTAGAAATTTCCCTTTCTTTTCCTCCATATTTAAGAATCACGCCAAAGCCACCCGGTCCTGGATTTCCTCTAGAAGAACCATCTGTATAAATTAGTACTGGTTCAGACATGATTTGTAATTATACTTGAAAGACCCCGTTTTGAAGTGTAGTGGGGAGCGGAGCGTGATTGGCAGCTGCGATGCCCTCAGCTAATATTGCTCTGGTACTTTTGGGGTCAATTATCTCGTCTACCCAAAGCCTTGCTGCGGCATATAATGGATTTAGTTGTTCTTGATAGTTGCGCATTATGGAAGCCAGCAGGTCTTTTTCAGTTTGTTCATCAACAAGCTTTCCTTTGGCTTTTTGTGCCGCCATTTCAATTTGTAGCAGTGTTTTTGCTGCCGCTTCTCCTCCCATCACTGCAATTTTTGCAGTTGGCCAAGCAACAATTAAGCGAGGATCATAAGCTTTGCCACACATGGCATAATTTCCAGCTCCGTATGAGTTTCCAACTATTACTGTGAATTTCGGAACAATTGAATTGGCTACTGCATTCACTAATTTAGCGCCGTCTTTAATAATGCCGGCTTGTTCACTTCTACTTCCAACCATAAATCCAGTAACGTCTTGTAAAAAGATAAGTGGGATTCTTTTTTGATTACAGTTTAATATGAAACGGGCAGCCTTGTCTGCGCTATCGTTATAGATAACACCCCCCATTTGCATTTCTCCTTTACCGCTTTTTACAATTTTTCGTTGATTGGCAACAATGCCAACAGCCCAACCCTCAATTCTGGCATACCCGCAACAAATAGATTTACCATAAGTGGGTTTGAATGGTTGATAACTGTCCTCATCAACTAAACATTGTATGAGTTCAACCATCTCATATGGCTTTCCATCTCTTGGAAATAGCCCATAAAGCTGGTCCATACTTGTTTTGGGTGCCTTAGGTTGAATTCTGTTAAATCTAGCAGTGGGCCTCTCAGCAAGTAATTGAACCAGTTTTTTTATGTGATCAAGACAGGCTTCCTCAGTGGAAAAAGTTGCATCAGCAGTCCCACTGATATCAGCGTGCATTTTTGCTCCTCCCAGACTTTCATTATCCACCTCTTCTCCAATGGCTGCCTTAACTAAATAAGATCCTGCAAGGAATACAGAGCCACTTCCCTCTACCATGAGCATTTCATCACTCATAACGGGAAGGTAAGCGCCTCCTGCAACGCATGCGCCCATCACTGCCGCAATCTGAGGAATGCCAGCAGCACTCATTTTTGCATTATTTCTAAATATTCTCCCAAAGTGTTCTTTATCTGGAAATATATGATCCTGCAATGGAAGATAAACGCCAGCGCTGTCTACCAAATAAATTATTGGCAAGTGATTCTCCAGCGCAATCTCTTGCATGCGTAAATTCTTTTTGCCGGTAATAGGGAACCATGCCCCTGCTTTTACAGTCTGATCATTGGCCACCACCACACACTGTTTACCACTTATGTAGCCGATACCTGATACGGTACCTCCAGCTGGACAGCCACCATGTTCTTGATACATTCCATAGCCGGCGTACGTTCCTATTTCAATGAATGGACAATCTTTATCAAGTAAATAAGCGATTCTTTCTCGAGCAGTTTTCTTCTTTTTTTCGTGCTGTTTCTCAATTGCTTTTTTGCCCCCTCCCAAATGGATTTGTTCACTTATTTGCCGAAGCTGACTCAGCAGCCCCCGCAGGTGATCTTCATTTTTATTGAATTCAATATCCATAGGGCACTATTTTATTTACCTTTTTCTGCAACTCCTTCGTATTTGGACTCAATATCTTTCAGTACGGCAAATAACCGCTCATTTATAGGGGCTTCTGTTCTTTCAAATCCACCATAATAAGCAGGTTTAGCAGTTTGGATGTAATTGTAATAGGTTTCTTGTTGTTTTAAATCCGTAAGAATTGCGTTCTTGACTTTTATAGCAAGTTCTTTAAGACCCGCTTTGTAAGCCGCTTCCAAAAAAATTAGTGAAGATTGGTTATGGCTATTGTAACGGCTGACTATCGCATAGGGAAGAGACTTCTGCGAGATGGAAGCTTCAATCTTATTCATCACTTTGACAGCCTCTTCTTTTTTTCCTGCATCAGCCAAGTTACCAGCTGCTTCAGCAAAAAGGGTGCGTATGTTAAGCAAATGTCTTCTGTTTTCTTCATCAAAATAGATATCGCTACGTTCTGCCCCACCAAATCTGTACTTCTCCATTAAGTTTTTGTACAATACTTCTAGATTATTATCACGCAGTGTTGTTCCGCCTAGACCATTTGAACGCATGGATTGATCAACTACCCAATTCATTTGTGAGAATTGTGGCATTACAGGAACCAGCCGATAAGCTAAACCATCCTTACGCAAGTAGGGACCAAAACCTAATTCTCCCATAGGGGAGGTGAAATAAATAGGTCTACGCCATTGATTTGCTGCGATTATGTTGAGTATGATCAAGTCATTTTTTAATAGGGCGCGCTTGGGTAATTCAAATCCTAAAGCTGGAAGTATACTATCTCCAGGTTGCACTGTTCCATTTTGTAACACCGTATTTCTGTCTACCGGTACGCTTACTTTGCTAACGGGAATGATATTCAGTGGTTCGCCTCTGGAATTATCCATTCTACTGGGGTCATCACTACCTACATAATCTTTCATAAGATCATACAAATCATAAAAAGCCGCTTGATCGATACCACTTACGGGGTTATATAAAACATAATTTCTTTTATTGCCTTCAATCTTATCGGCAGGCCATATCATGTCTATCGAATCTGCCTCATTGATTTTGTAACGTAGTTGATTGATATACCAATCAATTCCCAATAAACTATTATTTACTACACGTACGTCTGTACGAATGCCCTCCACTTCTTGTGCATACCACAAGGGGTAGGTGTCATTGTCTCCAAAAGAAAATAAAATGGCATTTGGTGCACAGCTCTCCAAATAGTCGCGAGCCATATCTGGAGCCGAAGTTTTATTGCTTCGGTTGTGATCATCCCAATTCTGCAAACACATCCATGTAGGCACAAGTGTACAACCCACTATGGCTATCCAATTAACCGCCGCTACATTGCTATTACCTTTATTAAATTGTTTAAGAAGTAGCGGGATGCCTGCCGCAAGCCCCACACCCATTAGCCCGGTAGCAATGGCGTTAATCATGGCGCCATCTCCATTGCCAGGAAAACAACTCATAAATGTAACCAAGAAGGCCAGCGATCCAGTGTAAATCAAAAAATCACGGCTGGTTAGTTTTTCAATTTTCTCTTGCGCCATCACAGCAAATGCAATTACTGCCAAACCAATCCAGATTGCAAACGCATAAAATGATCCTACATAGGCATAATCGCGCTCACGCGGCTGATTACCCGGTTGGTTTAGATAAAGTACTACTGCAATTCCAGTAAAGAAAAAAAGTAAAAAACTAACAATCCAATCCTTTCTGTTCCGCAAATAGTGAAATACACAACCGATTATTCCCAAAAGAAAGGGTAGAAAATAAAATTTATTAGTTGCTGCATTCTGTTGGATACTTTGTGGGATCCTTGATTGGTCACCTAATCTGGCATTGTCTAGTGGAGCAATTCCTGAGATCCAGTTGCCGTCTCGTTTGTTGCCTAGCCCTTGAATATCATTTTGCTTTCCGGCAAAATTCCACATGAAATAACGCCAGTACATTAAACTCATTTGGTAACTAAAGAACCAATTGATATTATCTCCGTAACTAGGAGCCTCATAGGCGCCCGACTGCGAATCCTGTCCCAATCCAAGCCATTCTGCATAGAATTGAGCATGATATTGATCATCGCTGGAGTCCCATATGCGCGGGAATAATTGTTTTACATCGCTATTGTAATTATAATCACGTGTTCTTCCAATGGGTATATAGCTATCTTTCCCCTTGATGTATTTCATTTCACTTTCTATAAAGGGCTGATCTTGTACTAAATCTTTAGAGGGATCTGCCGCAAAATGAGGTCCATAAATAAGGGGAGCGCTTCCGTATTGCTCACGACTCAGGTAATAAACCAAGCTAATGGGATTATCAACGTTATTCATGTCAATGCCTGGGTTGGCATTAGAACGAATAAGAGCAGTGAAATACATAAAATAACCCAGCAGCATGAAAAGGTAACACCAAAGAGATAGTTTCAGAACTCGGAGTGAAGTAGGTTTTAGGAAATAGCCCGCCGCTACGGCCACACTGATCAGAACCAATAGTGGTAAGAATTTGATGCCATCCCCTGGTACGTATACAAAGGGCAGTGCCATCAGGAGAAGAAAGGCAACAAACCAGCTGATCAACTTAGAGGAAGAAAATTTTGCAGTTGTAAATAGCAATCCTCTCAACACAATTCCAATTAATGCAATAAAATAAATAGCAAATCCCGCAAAAAAGGGAAGCCCCAGCGTATTTACAAAAAATATGTCTACCAAGCCTGCGGCTTTCATTGAGTATTGAATAATGCCTACTTGAACTAATCCTGTAATGGCGCATCCAATTAGAAACGCATAGATGGATCCTTTTGTGGTAACGGCATAACGGCGATAATAATAGATCATGACTATGGCCGGTATAGTTAGCAAGTTTAATAAGTGAACACCAATCGAAAGTCCCATCATAAAAAATAGAAATACAATCCATCGATCAGCGTGTAATCGCTCTTGTTGATTGATGCCAGCTCTTTCATCTGCTTGCTCCCATTTTAACATGGCCCAAAAAACCAAGGCAGTGAAGAATGATGAAAGCGCATATACTTCTCCCTCAACGGCACTAAACCAGAATGAATCTGAAAAAGTATACGCTAATGATCCTACAAGACCGGCGCCTAGAATGGTATTGATTTGCCCAGTTGATAAGTTTTCTTCAGTAGTAGTATATAGTTTTCTTCCAAAATGGGTGATACTCCAAAATAAAAAAAGTATTGTGGCGGCACTAGCTAGCGCACTTAAAAAGTTCACAGCACTGGCAGCGGTAAGCGCACCATCTCCAAATAGGATTATAAAAAAGCGACCTAACAAAACAAATAATGGTGCGCCGGGAGGATGGGGGAGTTGTAGACCTTTTGCGCTGGCAATAAATTCCCCAGTATCCCATAAACTACCACGGGCTTCACGAGTCAATACATAGGTAGCTAATGCAAGTAAGAAGACCGTCCATCCGGTCACGTTATTGGCTTTTCTGAATGTCATGTAGGCGTGTTTTTACTACCCGACAAAAATAGGGCTTAACCCGGCAAAATGGGGAGGTATCCTTTGTTAAGATTTGAGCTGATTATTGGAAGTAGATCCTGACTGTTTGGTAGGCCAATTGACCCTGGCGGCTCTTTTCTGAATAACCCTTAAGCCCAAAAAGCCCGGCTGCATTCCCTTTATTGATTGCAATCTCTAAATAACCTGCACTATTAAAGAGGGCCAGTTTTTCACCTTCTGGAACGGCTGCATAGCTCTCACTGAGTTGATCTATCGTTTCGTCCCCTCGAAAAACAATTCGAAAGCCACGTCCCTTTCTATTTTCTTCGAATTGTTCCCGCGTTATATTGACAATTACATTTTCAAAACTATCGATGAAAATTATCTGCCCTTCAATGAATTGTTGTTCTATAATGGGCTGTAAGTGTTTCTTTTCTTGAAAACGAATATCAGGTGTTCCCAATCGTTGTATGGATTCTCCATTATTAATTCGGTTGATAACAGTACCCATTACTTCTGTTAGTTGCAGTGTTGTTTTACTCATTGTCTCATCCAACGGAATTCCAATCACCATTGCCGGGGATTCCTCCAATATCATACTCAATAAGCCATTATCAGCAATCAGGAAGTAGTGATCTTGGTGAAAGGCTAGTAATAATTGTTTGGGTGGAGTTGCAAACAGGTCAACTAAAATGAGATGAAAACTATGTGGTGGAAAGTGACGAATGGCACTCCTACATACATAAGAGGCTTGTGGGTAGTTGAAAGGCGGGATATGATGCGAAATATCAATCAGCTGTGCATCTGGAATTAATTGCAACAGTTGTGCTTTGATGGCGCCTACTAAATAATCAGGACTACCAATATCGGATGTAAGCGTGATAAGCGCCATAATTTTACTGTATCAGTTTACCCTCTTTGAAGAAAAATTGGTGTACCAATTTATCCGCCCAGGCTGGAAAGAATCGATTTAAAAAAACAGTTCTTTTTCCGGTAAACGTAAGCACCAGGGTCCTTTTTCTTTTTGCAATAGCTAGAAGGATGTGACCGGCACATACACTTGCTGGCATCATTTTACCTTCATCCATGGATGTTTCTCCATGCGCTTCCGCATTTTTATTTAGGGCTGCTTGTCTGATGTTTGAAGTAGTAAAACCAGGACAAACCCACATGACGTGTACTCCTTCCTCCATCATCTCTGTACGCAATGATTCAAGCCAGCCTTGTAAAGCAAATTTGCTTGCGGAGTAACCACTTCTTCCTGGCAAACCTCTATAACCAGCGATGGAAGAGACACCAACAATCGTTCCCTTTCTTTCCATGATGGAAGAGAGCGCATAATGCGTGCAGTACACGGTGCCAAAGAAATTTATATCCATGACATTGCGGATAACCTCTGTGGTTGCTTCCTTCATCAACGCACGCATAGAGATTCCAGCATTATTAATTAAAATATCTACTCCCCCAAATACAGCACAGGTCCTTTCTATAAAGAGTCTGCAATCATTTTCACTGCTTACATCGGTTACCATGCAATGAAGAGCGCTGCTGGGATACTCTTTCTGGAGCTGATATATTTTATCTTGGTTTCTTCCACAGGTAGATACACGAGCACCTTCACGGAGGAGTTGCTCAACCATTGCTTTACCAATCCCATCTGTGCCGCCTGTAACGACCACTACTTTTCCTCTGAAAAAATTACTTGTTTGCATCTGCCTACAAACCTACTCTAAAATTGAAGAAAAAGAGTTGATAATTCCACCTAAAAAGTTTTGGTGTAATTGGGGGAGGAGCTTATTTTTGCACTCCCAAAATCGGTTGATCTCGTAGCTCAGTTGGTAGAGCACAACACTTTTAATGTTGGGGCCCTGGGTTCGAGTCCCAGCGGGATCACAAAAAAGGCCGTCGGTAGACGGCCTTTTCATTTATTTACGCTTGTAGTGCTTTTTGAAGGGTATTCATGACATCCTTTTCAATCATCTTCTTTGCCAGCAAAAGCATATTGAGAAACGCTTTTTCTCCTGAAATACCATGACCAATCAACACCGGTTTAGCTACTCCCAATATGGGCGTTCCTCCGTAGTCTTCAAAATTAAAACGGTCAAAATAGGCATTCTGTATCTGTTGTTGTTTGGCTATGTCATAGATTGATTCTGCCATTTTTAAAATGATATTGCCCGTAAAACCATCGCAGACCATTACGTCAGCTTTAGATTGAAGAATATCCCTTCCTTCAATATTGCCAATAAACTGAATACTTGAATTTTCTTTCAGCAAAGGGTAGGTGGCTTGAGCTAATTGGTTTCCTTTTCCTTCTTCCTCTCCAACGTTAATCAGACCTGTTGTTGGATTTTCAATTCCAAGTATTTGTTGTGCATATATTGTTCCCATTAACGCAGATTGATTAAGCTGTTCTGGCTTACAATCTGCATTAAGACCCACATCTAGTAAGATGCCTGTTTTGCCGTCAACTTTAGGGATGATAGTAGAGATGGTGGGACGAATAACTCCTTCAAGTGGTTTTATACTAAAGTGAGTGCCAACAAGCATGGCGCCAGTGTTACCCGCGCTCAAGAAAGCATCAATTTTATTTGCTGCTAAAAGTCCAAAACCGACAGCAATCGAGGAGTCAGTTTTTTCTTTTAATGCTTTGGTTGGGTGTTCATGCATGCCAATTACTGAAGCCGCATGTTGAATAAAAAGAGTGGTGGGATCAATGCCATGCTCCAACAAAAGTTTTTCTAGCATCGATTTATCGCCAATCAAACAAAGAGAGGAGGCCGAACTCGTTTTCAAATAAGCTTTAACACCTTTTACGGCTTCTAATGGTGCAAAATCACCACCCATCATATCAATTCCAATCTTCATGCTATATTAAATGCGAAATTCCAAACCCAGCACCCGCAGGGTTCCGGTATTTGGAATTTGGTGAGCAAATAAATGCAATTAAGCTTTCAACGGTGCTTTTTCAGCAACCAACTTACCCTTGTAATAAAGCTTCCCCTCACTTACATGTGCGCGATGACGCAAATGTGTTTCGCCTGTTGAACCGTCTTGTGAGAGTGTTACAGCAGTGGCCTTATAGTGAGTTCTGCGTTTAGCACTTCTTTGCTGGCTGTGTCTTCGTTTTGGATTTGGCATATATTCCTATTTTGAGAATTATGATAAATTTTTAAATTGATCCAATCCTTTCCAGATTGGTTTTTTTTCAGTTTCTGTTTCAGGTTCTTGCTTCATTTTTTTTAGTAATTCAAGTGCGGCTTTGTTGCAATGCGGACCATCCATTTTCTCAAAGCCACAAGATTTTTGCATGGGAAGACTCAAATTGATGAAGTCGTAAATCCACTCTTCCACATTCAGATGACTTTCGCCACGGCTGATGTAAAAAACATCTGGATCTTCTTCTTGCTCGTTCATGAGTTCAGGTTCTTCCACCATCTTGACTGTGATTTTGAATTCGTCCCAAAGTTCAAGCGGTAGATTGCCATTGCAACGATCGCAGGTTACCTCAAGTGTGCCTCCAATTTCGAAAGTAAGCAGGAAAAACCCTGTTTGCTTTTCAAGTAATAGAAGAACATTGGCCTTGCAGTTTTTGAAGTCCTGTTCTTGAAACACTGTAAAGAACTTATCGCTGATAGGGTAAGTAAATTCATGAATCCCCGGTTTTAAACCCACAAAGGCAATATCGTACTCTCGGCGTCGACCCATAGTACACCTTTTCAGCGTGCGCAAAGGTAAGATAAACTTTTCATACTTTTAGGCAAAGCAACATTTTGTAATCGGCTGATTATGAATAGGATAACGAAGCTACTTTCCAAGGAGTCACTTTTGCCACTTTTGAGGGCCATTCACAGAAATTGGGACTGGGCCCTTCTTGTAGTTTTGGCGATAGGGATTCGACTGTTTGCTTTATCCCCAACAGCTGTGGAACAATATTATAGCCAGGGGGTATATCCAGTACTTTCCAGCGTTTTACGACTTGCATTAAATTGGCTACCACTTAGTATCGGAGACCTACTTTACGGACTGGTAGCGTTGGTATGTATCAGGGATCTGAGCAAGTTGATTAGAAGGGTTATTAAAAGAAATTGTCAAAGGCAATATTGGATAGATGGTTTTCGAAAATGGTGTTATGTTGGATTAGTAGTTTATGTTGTATTCAATATTAGTTGGGGTTTGAACTATAATCGGAAGGGTATTGGAAGTCAATTAGCCCTTCAGCCAACTGTTGTTAGCAGAGATGAAATTGACTCCTTGGCTGTTGGTCTGTTGGCGCAAGCAAACAAGGTTGCTACGCAAGTAGAGGCAACAACACGAGAAGAGTTTAAGAATAAAAAAAGGCTATTCAAAAGCGCACAAGCTGAAGTTACCCATGCAACTTTCAACTATCCTTTTTTAATGGCTACGATGGGTGCTGTAAAACCTTCACTGTATAGTTATTTGGGAAACTACTTGGGGTTTCAGGGCTATTACAACCCATTCACGGGTGAGGGGCAGGTAAATACTACTATCCCTGTTTTTTTACAACCTTTTGTGGCCACCCATGAGATTGCACACCAACTAGGATATGCTAAAGAAAGTGAAGCAAATTTTGTAGGCTTCTTAGTTTGTAAAGAAGCCAGGGAGCCCCTATTTAGGTATGCTGCCTACCTGGATATGTATTTGTATGCACATGCTATCTTGTATCAAGTAGATTCTAATCGTGCCAATCAGGTGCGATCAACGCGTAATAAACAAGTGCAGTCTGATATTCAGACATTGAAATCCTTTTACGAAAAATATCAGTCACCCATTGAGACGCTGGTAATGCAGGGGTATGATTATTTTTTGCAGGCAAATGAGCAACCACAAGGGAAACAGAGTTACAGCCAGGTACTACGTTGGCTAATGGCTTGGGTTCGTAAAAACGGCTGGGAAGCTTTGTAGTTTAGAATTTATTACGCCACATCATACTTTCCACTGGCTTGTTAGGTTGATTGCTATACTTTGAATTTTTTTTCTGATTGTAAGCAATCTCTATGGGTCCGTCAACAGGAAAATAAATCAGTTGCCCAATTGGCATTCCCTTGTAAACTTTTACTGGTTGTTTTACAGAAATTTCGAGTGTCCAATTTCCACAAAAGCCAACATCTCCTTTTCCAGCTGTAGCATGTATGTCAATACCCAAACGACCGGTGGAGGATTTTCCCTCTAGGAATGGAACATGCGCATGCGTTTCAGTGTATTCGGCTGTGACACCCAAATAAAAAATATGCGGATAGAGTACAATGCCATCATCAGGAATTTCAAAGTATTCGATCAGGTTATGCTTTTTAGCATCAATCTGATGCTCTTTATATGTTGCTAAAGTTTTTCCCAAGTGAACGTCATAGGAATTGCTACCTAAACATTCCCGATTGTAGGGGGTAATCTTGATGGTTCCTTTTTCAATCTCTTCTAGAATCCGGGTGTCGGAGAGAATCATAATCGTATATTCGTTTTGTTTCGCGGCAAATTAATCAGGAATCGCTCCACTATGCCGATTATTTTTCAACAACAACTTTCTGCCGGGGCCAAGCTGGCTTTGTGGGAGATTACGGAAGCATTACCCTTTTTTGAACAGCAGCTAGCCCCTGACAGGCCAATTACTCATCCGGAAGTAAAAAGAAGACATTTAGCAGCTCGTGTAACACTGCTTTCTATTGCACCTCAATTTCCCATCAATAAGTTGACCTTGAATACTGCAGGCAAACCCTTCCTGGAAGATGGCACGCAGTATGTCTCTTTTTCACATACTACTGATCTTGCTGCTGCCATTATCTCTCCTGTAAAACAAGTTGGTATAGATGTAGAAAGGGTGGGAGAGCGAATCCTTCGTATTCGACATAAATTTTTAAGTGATCAGGAGCAAGCTTGCCTGCAATTAGCGGCAAAACTCGAAACATTACAAGCATCTGCTGCTGCTGCCAGGTGGCTTACATTATGTTGGTCTGCTAAAGAATCTTTGTATAAATGGCAGGGCGAATCGGGGGTTGATTTTATTCGAGATCTAAAATTAAAATCAATTTTGCCTGAGGTCTCACAGTTGCTTTTTGAAACGCCTTTTCAGGGAGAGCCGCTGCGTGTGGGGTACAAATGTTGGGATTCTAGTGTACTTACTTGGGTACACGCCTGATTTTTACTCGTCAGTGTCCAGGGGTCCGTCCTCCAAAAAATTGAGGTTCACTTCGGCACCTGCAATCCCTTCAATGGAACCACGTATATGTGCCGCATTTAAAAGAACTTTCTCTAATTGTTTTTCTCTTGATTTCCATAATTTCTCCATGGCATCTCTTTCTTTTTGAATAGAGATTTTCATATTTAAGAAACCTTCGCGTATGGCTTGCCACTGCGCTGAAAACTCACCACTAACCAAATAATCGTAAAGCAATTGCATTTTGTCCCCTTTATTATCCTGATTGCGTGATTGTTGATTCAATTTTATTAATAGATCTCGTAGAATTTGAATGATAGGTTTTACTTCGGAAAAAGAGCAAATCCATACACCCTCTCTTTCTCCAAATTGTTGCATGTCTTTTGGAAATGCCTGTGTAACTAATACAGCTAAATCAGCACTTTGTGAAATTCGATCCGCCTTTAATTTTTCAATCCACTCTTGTGAAAAGTCTTTTGTGCGTTTACTTTCAAAAATGATTCTACCGCAGGATTGACCCGTTTTGTCGCGCACAGTTTGTATACAGTCTGCGCCTCTGACTCCTTTACCCACTTCTTCCACCAGATCAAATGGAAAAGCCGTGCGGATTAAATCTTCCAGTAATAATTCCTGCGCTTCGCCCTGGGATTGCATACTTCCCTGTTCCGCTTTCCGTTTCATTTCCTCTGCTAATTTTCTCTGTGCCTCTAATTTCTCCTCCATTTCCTTCATTCGTAATTGGAATTCAGTTTCCTTGGCAGCAAGCCGCTGGTCTTCTAATTTTCTTAAATCAAATGCTAGCTTTTCTCTTTCTTCCTGAAGTTTTTTATGTAGTTGTATTTCTAGCTCTTGCTCTTTGTCTTTAAGTTCTTGTTCTTTTTTAAGAAACTCAACCTGCTGCTGTCTGGCTTCTTTTAATTTGTCTTCGTAGGATTTATTTGTTTGCTCTAATACAACAAGTTTATTTTGGAATTCATTAAAGACACTTTCCCGAGTCGACTTTTCTGCTTGTTCTTGGACCCGCTTCCTCTCTTCTTCTAGTTTTAGCTGAAACTCTTCCGTTTTTTTCTTTTGCCACTCTGCTGCTTTATTGCGTAATTCTTTTTCTACTTCTTCCCGAATTACCTCACCTGGAGCAAAGGGATGGCCACAATTTGGACAGTTGATGGTAGGTGTCATAGGTGACTTTGTTCAAATGTACGATGTGATGAAATGATTGAAGAGAGCGGGTTTACTTTTTATGTTGTTGGAATAAAAAAGCCCTCCCGTTGACAGGAGGGCTTTGTGCCCCGGATCGGAGTTGAACCGATACGGCCATTGCTGGCCACAGGATTTTCTTACCGCTTCGGTTTTCACCGCTCCCAAAATGGGATTCGTGGTCTGGACTATACCTTCACCATTGCCATTTAAAGCTTTAGGTGCCCTCCGTCTAGTCTCTACACCTCTCACATTTGTGATTTGGCTCGGGGTTACCAACTATTTAAAGTAAGGCTTCACCGACTTTGAAGGGTTCTACTCCAGCCGTTTCCAGCTGGGCACTCAAATTTTTCTGTTCTTTGATCTGTAAGTATCTGTCTGGCTATGGCAATTTGGGCATAATAACTTTAGGTTGCTTAAAAGATGGTTTTGACGATTTCCATCTGAATGGTGGAGCTCTAGTGCCAACGGTTTGTTCAACCACTGGTTGATTCCACAATTTTCACAGCATTGCTGTTTTATCCCCTCTTTATACAATCTATTTTTAAGTTTAAATGATTGATAGTGTGGATATTTACCTTCAACGATTATATCGTTAATTGGAATCTGTGGGTTCTGTTTTTTTACTCCTTTTCCACTTTGGTTAGTGTTGTAGCAGCCAAGCTCTAATGCTCTTTTTTTGAATGAATTGAAATGTAAATTAAGTGCGGATGCTGCAGCAGCCATTGATTTACTATTTCTACAAGCATCAGAAAATGATGCATCACTAATTCGCTTTTTAATTAGCTTTTCAACTCCCATAGCAAGTAAATTGATTGTTATACCAAATTACTTGACAGAATTACTTTTTCAAAGAACTATTTAAGTCCTGCGTGTCTACCAATTTCACCACCAGGGCTTCGTGGTAAAAAAAATCCCCTCTTGTTTAAGAGAGGATTCTTGGAGCGGAAGACCGGGCTCGAACCGGCCACCCCGACCTTGGCAAGGTCGTGCTCTACCAAATGAGCTACTTCCGCAGATAAAGAACTGGTTGCTTTTGGCAACGGGAGGACAAAATTAAGGGTTTGTCCGATTTTAAAAAAGCCCCTTCTTATTTATACTTGGGGGTGTACTGTGTGCTTTCCTGTACGGGAACATCAATTTTCTCGTATCGCTTTGTATAGAGCATAGAGCAGGCTCCAAACATAAATGCAATTAGACATCCAACTTGTAAGTAAAAAAGAAAACCTGAGGAAGAAACCCAGTTATGTTTGAAGTCAGATTGTTGGATTTTTTCAAGTTCTTGCTGATATTCCTGTTGTGCGTTCATTTCAAAAAATTGTGATGCAAAAATAAGGTGAAAAAAATTAAAAAATCAAGCGTTAATGCCTGTGATTTCTAGGAATGTCCTCTTTCCTTTTAAGTAGTAGTTCCATAAGATTGAGCCGCTATAATATCCACTAAGGTTAATATTTTTTGGGTCTTTATTGTGGTTGTGGCCATCTCTTGAAAGTATTTTTCCTATCAAGGCAAAATGTGATTTTGCTACCGCCCACCAGTAACCTGGATCGCCACTAAAAAGGGCTTTATAAGCTGCTAACGCATCTAGTGCAAAGCGAATGGGCAATACCCAGCATAATGTTCCAAATGGGAGATTCTTGGCTAACATCCACAAATTATTTCGATAATTCAGGTATGTCTTTTGTGAATTTCCTTTGGGAAGTGTACCGCCTCCCACATGCCACACAACAGATTGGGGGCAGGAGTAAATCTGATAGCCTCTTCGCTGCAAACGCCAGCAAAGGTCAATTTCCTCTTGGTGCGCAAAAAAACTGACATCAAACCCACGCATTTCGTGAAACGTATTTGCCTTAATGCAAAAGGCAGCTCCGCTAGCCCAAAAAATGGGTGCGGCGGTATCATATTGCCCCCTATCTTTTTCACAATAGTCAAGAACACGACCTCGCGCAAATGGATAACCCAATTTATCAACCCAACCTCCACAGGCACCCGCATACTCAAATAGGTCTTTATCTCTAAATGAAAGTAGCTTAGGTTGACAAGCAGCAATAGAAGGATTACTTTCTAATAATTTTATCATCGGTTCTATCCATCCAGGACTTACCGCTACGTCTGAATTTAATAAAATAAAATAGTCTGCTTTCACCTGTTGCAAAGCTGCATTGTATCCGCCAGCATATCCTATATTTTCAGGCAGAACAATTGTTGTGATTTGAGGAAACTGTTGTTGTAAAAAAGAAACAGAATGGTCATTGGAGCCATTATCAACAACCAGCAACTCTAGATTAGGGTAGCTCGATTTTTCTAAAAAGGGTAGAAATTGTTCTAGTAAGGCTTTTCCATTCCAATTTAGAATAACAACTGCAACGCGGGGGTAAGACATGATTAAATTAATGAAGCAAAATTAGGGTAACCCTTTGAATCCACTTAAATTCGAAGCATGCTCCGTGCGTTGCTTCATTGGAAAAATTTATTGGCCCTTTTGGCTATCCTAATTGTGTCAGGTACTGTCTTTTATTCTCAATACCTAGCAAAGAAAATTGCTATCCGTGAAAGACAGGTAGTTGAGCAATGGGCAGAGGCCTCACAATTTTTAATACGTGCACCAGTAGATGCAGAAATTCTTTTTGTTTCCCGTATTCTTACAGAAAACAAGACCATTCCAATTATCGAAACTAATGAGCGGGACAGTATATTAAATTTTATAAATCTAGATACTGCTGCTGTGGCTATGGATACCACTTTTTTAAAAAAGAAGCTGGCAACATTTAAACAGGCTCATCTTCCTGTTATTTGGACAGATCCAGTTGACGCAGCCAGACAAAATCGTTATTACTATGGCGAATCTTCATTGCTAAACCAAGTTCGATATTATCCTATAGTGCAGCTCTGTATTGTTGCGTTGTTTATTACACTTATTCTTATTTCGCTGCGGAGCAGTTATCTCTCCTCGCAAAATCAAGTGTGGGCTGGTATGGCCAAAGAAACTGCTCATCAATTGGGTACACCTGTTTCCTCATTAGAGGGTTGGCTTGAAATGTTGCGTGATATACCCGGAACTGAAAAAATCATACCTGAGTTGGAAAAAGATATCCGTCGATTACAATTGGTTTCAGACAGGTTTGGGAAAATTGGAAGTAAGCCTCAATTAGAACAAACGGATTTAGTACTTCAGATTCAGGAAATGGTAGACTATATGAAAAAACGAGCTGGTGCAGGTGTTCAATTTTCATTTGAGGTAAGAACAGATCAACCACTTTATGTATTACTTTCCCCGCCGTTATTTAACTGGGTCATTGAAAATCTACTTAAAAATGCACTTGATGCATTAAATGGTGGAGGTGCCGTATTTGTAGTAATCTTTGAGAACACACGATTTGTTCAGATCGAAGTTGCTGACACAGGTAAAGGAATTCCCAAAAGTGAAATCTCTCAAGTCTTCAATCCTGGATTTACTACTAAGAAAAGAGGATGGGGGTTGGGGCTTACACTATCAAAACGTATTGTTGAGCAGTTTCATAATGGAAAACTTTTTGTAAAGCATGCAGAGCTTGGTAAGGGAACTACGTTTGCTATAACCCTGCCAAAATAGTTTCATATATTTGCAACCCCTTTTAGTAAGGAGCCGGCCCAGGTGGCGAAATTGGTAGACGCACTACCTTGAGGTGGTAGCGCTGGAAACGGCGTGCTGGTTCGAATCCAGTCTTGGGCACGAATAAAAAAGTCCTGCACGAAGTGCGGGATTTTTTTATGGCCGCGACCTAAGCTTGCTTCGGGGAGCGGACAGAAAAAATATCGTGGTGAGCGAAGCGAGCCAGGACTTTTTTGTTAGTAAGCCCCCTCGTAGGACGTAGAGGATCAATGAAAGTAATCCAGTCCTGGGCACAAAGCCCCCAACACGAAGTGTTGAGGGCTTTTTTAATTGGTGAGTGGCTAGCTCGCTTGCCAGAGCAGACAAATAGAAAGGACAGGTGAGCGAAGCGAGCCAGGACTTTTTTGTTAGTAAGCCCCCTCGTAGGACGTAGAGGATCATTGAAAGTAATCCAGTCTTTCACAGCCAAGAGAAAAGAGATTGTACTTTGCAATTAAAGTTCAAAAATTTTCATTCCCATTGTCACTTTTTTTTATTCCCGCACACATACACGTAAACCGACCCCTCATAAGGTTCTTATGAGCCAAGATAAGAAACTGTTTTTGACCCTTTATGAGCCTGTTCATCAATCGTTTGAGCGGTTCTGTAAGGCGCGTTCGTATGGACAAATGCCATTCAAGGACCTTATGCAGGAGACACTTTTGATCGCGTATACAAAATTCAATCAGCTGCAAGAGCCGGACAAGTTTTTGTACTACCTGTTTGGCATTGCAATAAGAATATTATCGAATCAACGAAAAAAAGTTCAATACGAAGCGCTTACCGAAATGGATATAGCCAAGGCAATAACGCAGCCAGCAGCCGATCGACAGGCTGAGATCGAGCAATTGTACAAAGCTCTTTCGCTGCTACCCATTGAGCAACGCGAAGCACTGATACTTTTTGAGATAGTAGGTTTTTCGGTAAAAGAAATAGCAGGATTTCAGCAAAAGACAGAAGAGGCGATACGACAACAACTATCAAGAGGAAGAAAGAAATTGTTAAGCTTGCTTTCTGCAAAAAGTGAATTTAAAGACATACCCCATGAATGAAGAACTACTACAACGGTTATTTACAGATCTGCGCAATTCTCCCGCAGAAACATCAATTGAGGATGTGTCTAGGTGGGTCAATGATGGCAAAGTTGACTTTTCTAGCACCGATTCGGCTCCCTTACTTACAAAATCAAAAATCATACTCATGACAGCAAGCATTACTATTATTATAACTAGTGCAATAGTATTTTTAACACCTCAGAGAAATCAAACGCCGGATAAGGCTAACCTATCGCCCATCCCTGTTAATAAGGAATTATACAACCTCCCCGCTTCACCAGAAAATAATGAAAAACCATCGCATAAGAAATTACCGGTAAAAGATCCCAGCCTGCCTACGACTTACCCGGGACCTGCCATGCATCAAATTATTCCAATTCCTATCGTCTCGAGTGACGATAAAGAAGAAATGAATGCCACTAAAGAGGTTACCACAAAAAGTCAAATTAGTACTAGTCTGGCTCCTATTAATAACAGCCAAGGGTCCATCACCACAAGTGAAACAGTTGATACCTCGGGGGTTTGGACAACCAACTCAAAGATGCTAACTATTGACACAATCTTTTCGGGAGTAACTGAATTGGTATTAACTGGCAAGTATCCCTCTCAGATCAGTATCGAGGGCAGTGAGAGAGATAACATCGCCTTCAACTACCAATATGATTATCAAATAAAGGGTATTTATACAGGAAAAAAATCTGGCAGTACGGTTGCCTATAAAAAGTCGGGTTCAACACTTTTTATTTCAGTAGAAAATAGAGAAGGGGTTATGGTAGGCGTATTTACTTATGGAAAAGTAATAAGCAATGTATCGCTGACTGTACCCAAAAACATCACCGTACGCGTCAACTCCAGTTATGGAGATATAATAGCCAAACAGCTTTCCGGTGCAAGCATCGAATTAAATACAAAATATGGGGATGTTGAGGCGCAGTCACTGATTGGGAATGTCAATTTACAGTCCGGCTATGGCGATATTACTTTACATGAGGCAAATGGCAAGGTGAATCTATCTACAAAATACGGCGACATCAAGGCTTATAAAATAAAAGCGGACGAATCACTTCAACTTTCTTCCGGTTATGGTGATATAGATTGCAGATTGCTTAGTAAAGAAGAAGCTTGCAGATTGAATTTAAGTACTGGATTTGGTAAAATAAGTGTAAAGGGGAACGAAGTGGATATTGAATCAACCAAGAAAATTCAAATCGGTAAAGGGAGCACCACGGTATCGGCTTCTTCAAGTTTTGGAGATGTAAAGATCAGGTTTGTTGAACTTTAAAATTTTCGCGGAATGTTGCTTCTTGACACTTACAAGTGCCGTGATCTAACAAAGTACCCTAATAGAGGGTACGCTCAATCCTGGACAATTTGAAAATAGTTGGACTGACCCTACCACCGGATTAACTTACCCAAAAGCGTTCCGCTTAGCAACCCCCTGTCAGTTCCCCGCCATATTAGAGAAGGAGATGAATTTTATTTTCGCGTCACCACGCGCGTGAATGAAAATTGTGCAACCTGCCTCGCATTCTACCCCACACCACAAACGGCTCTTGCCATACAGGCAGAATAAGTTCTAGATGCGCCAGTAATCTGAACGCCAATTTATAATTACCCCTTTTGCATGATAGATATATCGTGTTCTATTTCGTTCGAACTCCGTCCAGCAAAGGGCAGGCCAAGGTTATCGATGAGGTAACGGTTGCCTACTATGGAGAGGCCCCACGAAAGAATTTTGTCTATTGTGTAGAGCGTCCTTTGCCGTAGCCCAGGGTGTAAAAACTTTTTCACTAAAATTTAACAGAAATTATATATTTGTTACAAATAAAATCAAACATGAAAAAACGACTTTTTCAACTCGTTTGCCTGCTGCTGGTTGCTGGTCTAACCTGGGCGCAGAATGTAACGGTAACCGGTAAGGTAACCGATGAAGCGGGTAATCCGCTGGCCTCTGCCTCGGTACAGATCAAGAAAACCCGCTCGGGTACAACGACAGATGCACAAGGTAATTTTTCGCTGAATGCAGCTCCCGGCACGGTGCTGGTCGTATCTGCGGTCGGTTATGAGGCCAAAGAATTCAGCGCCAGTGCAAATCGTGCAACTATTTCTCTTGCTGCCGACACCCGTTCCCTTTCTGAGGTGGTGGTGACCGGTTTCGGGGGTGCCCAGATCAAAAAAGATCTGACCGGCAATATTGCCCGCGTTAAAGGAAAAGATATTGAGTTTATGCCCACCCCCAGTGTGGATGCTGCTCTGCAGGGCAAGGCCGCCGGGGTGTTCGTTAATAGTCAATCCGGTAAGTTGGGGCAGGCTGTTACCGTTCGTGTACGCGGTAACTCGTCGATCAGCGCCAATAGCCAGCCCTTGTATGTATTGGATGGTGTTCCCATTACCACAGACGACCAAAGCCGCTACGGTGGAGACATGAATCCGCTTACCGATATCAATCCTAACGATATTGAGTCTATCGAAGTATTAAAGGACGCCTCTGCCGGTGCCATCTATGGTTCTCGCGCCGCCAACGGGGTTGTGCTGATCACCACTAAGCGTGGTAAAGCCGGTAAGACCTCTGTATCTTTTAATTTTCAAACCGGATATAGCGAGGCTACCAAGCGTCTCGATATGCTTAACTCAGAAGAGTATGCAGAGTTGATACTCGAAGGAGCCGCTTACAGAGATAATCTGTCTGGAACACCACTTACAAGTCCTAGCAGCTGGACCACTTACGTCAAGGACGATGTGATGGACTACTTCAGCTATGGCCAATGGTCGGCTGATCCACGCAAATCATATGACTGGCAAGATGCGGTCTTTCAAAAAGGCCCCTATCGTCAGGCCGATCTGCAACTTCGTGGCGGTAGTGCCAACACGAAGTTCTTCTCTTCGTTTCAGCATCTGGAGCAGACCGGTACCATTATCGGTAACGACTTGGTTCGTTCTACCGGTCGATTGAATATTGACCAGAAAGCCAATGAGTGGTTAGACTTGGGTGTGTCTTTGAGCTTGTCTCGTACCTATAACAGAAGGTTGCCCGATGACAACGCCTTCTCAAATCCATTGCAGGCCATCGCTCTGATGCCCATGACTCCGTTTCTGGACCCTAACACCGGGCTTGATGCCGGAACACCTCCCGGTGATGTAAATATTCCTCTGTATTATAATCCGCTGCTGACTGTTAAGTATGCCAAGTTTACGCAAGATGTGTATCGTACGTTCGGCAATACTTATTTTAAGGCCAAGCTTGCTCCCGGACTTATCTTTCAAACAGAGTTTGGTTTGGATTTCTTAAGTCAAAACGAAGAGGGATACTTTCAATCACAGACCGTTCGTAACCAAACTCGTGCCGTACGCGGGGTAGGATCCAACTCCGGAACCTTTGTTACCAATTATAATACGAATAGCTATTTTACCTATACAAAAGTAAAAGGAGATCACAACCTTAATGCGACATTGGGTATGCAATACCAGCAGTCGCAAGCCAAGTATAATTTTACCGAGGGTACCGACTTTCCTTCTAACTCGTATCAGAAGATCGCCAGTGCCGCTACCAAATCGGGCGGTAGTTCTTCGCAGACCGATTTTCGTTTCTTGTCTTACTTTCTTCGTGCCAACTATATTCTCAAAGAGAATTACATCTTGTCGGCGAGCGGTCGTATCGATGCCTCTTCTCGTTTCGGAAAGAATGCTCGTCAGGGTTTCTTCCCGGCCGTTTCTGCCGGATGGATCTTGTCTAACGAAGGATTCATGAGCAAATTGAGTCAGATCAGCTTCTTGAAACTTCGTACCTCTTATGGTATTGTGGGTAATGCCGAGATCGGCAACTTTCCTCAATTGGGACTCTTTGCGGGTGACGCCGGATATGCCGGTGCCGCGGGTCAGCGCCCTTCTCAATTGAGTAACCCCGATCTACAGTGGGAGCGCACGGCTCAGCTCGATGCGGGTATCGATTATGGATTATTTAATAACAGAATTACTGGTGAAATTGATTACTACATTAAGAAAACAGACGGATTGTTACTCAATGTGAACATTCCTGCTACCACTGGTTTTAACAGCCAAGTTAGAAACGTGGGTAAGTTAGAGAACCGTGGATGGGAGTTTGTGCTAAACACACAAAATCTGGTAGGGGCCTTCAAATGGTCTACCAACATCAACTTAGCCTTTAACAGAGGTAAGGTGACCGATATCCAAGGTCAGATTATCAATGGAGGCGTAAGCAGCATGAACCGCGTAGAGCAGGGATATAATGTGGGCGTTTTCTATACTCCCGAATATGCCGGTGTTGATCCTGCCAACGGAAATGCTCTTTTTTATAAGAATGTTAAACTCGCTAACGGAACGATCGATCGTACTACTACCAGCAACTATGCAGAGGCACAGCGTGTGGTAGTGGGTGACCCCAACCCCGATATGATCTTTGGTTTTACCAACAACTTCTCTTACAAGAGTTTTGATATGACCATCTTCTTTAACGGCGTACAGGGTAACCAAAATAATATTTACGGCATGGGCCGTTACTCTTCGGCCAGCATGCTGTACGAGGACAATAATACGGCCGATCAGTTGCGCCGCTGGAGAAAGCCCGGTGATATTACCGATATTCCCCAAGTGCGTCTATACCGTGTAAATGGTTCGCAGGCCAGCAGTCGCTACATTGTAGATGGCTCTTATGTTCGTCTGCGCACCCTTTCTCTTGGGTATACCCTTAACAGCAAGCAGCTGGCTAAGTTAAAGATGGAGAAGCTTCGGGTGTATGTATCTGGTCAAAACCTCTTGACCTTTACCAAGTATCCTTATTGGGATCCCGAGGTCAATGCCGACACTTTTGACTCGAATATTGCCAAGGGTAATGATTTCTATACGCCACCTCAGCCCAGAACTATCTTGGTGGGTGTAAATGTTAACTTCTAATCTTTTTAATTCAAGGATATGAAACTATTAAAATCAATTGTCGCCAACAGCAGTTTGCTTCTTGCTCTGACCAGTGTTACAATCACTGGTTGTGAAAAGCGCCTCGACATTGCACCGTATCAGAGTATTGCAGAAGATCTTGCTCTTAATACAGAGGGCGATGTACTGGTAACCTTAGTCGGTTGCTATGACGGTATACAAAGTGCCGCCACATTGGGTGGCGAGATTATGGTGCTGAACGACCTGATCGGTAATTCTACCAACATCAATTTTACCGGAACATTCGCCGGCTTGAACGATGCGTGGAACGGACTGATGGTGTCAAATAATAGCTTTGCTGCCAGCACGTGGTCCTCGTCTTACAACACGATCAATCGTTGTAATAACGTGCTGAGTGCCGTCGATAAGGTAACCTCATCAGTTGCCAAGAAAAATTCGGTAGAGGGTGAGGCTTTGTTTATTCGCGCTACTCTTTATTTTGAGTTGGTGCGTCTTTTTGCCAAGGCGGTAGGTGACGGAGATGCCAATGCTAATCCGGGAGTACCCTTGGTACTGACCCCCACACGGGGCGTAACCGAAGCAGATTACAAGCCCAGAAGCTCGGTGCAAGCCGTCTATACTCAAATTGTAACGGATCTTACCCGTGCCGAGTCGATCTTACCCAGCTCGAACGGATTTTATGCCAACAAGTGGGCAGCCGCTGCCATGCTGGCCCGTGTGCAGCTGATGCAAAAGAATTTTGCTGCTGCTCGTGATGCTGCAAATCGTGTTATTGCAGGGAGTGGTCGTAGTCTGAATACTGACTTTACCCGTTTGTGGTATACCATGATCAATAATGGTGGTGTCATGCCAACAGAGTATCTTTTTGGCGTTAAGGTTACCACCCAAGATGGTACCAATGCTATCAATACGTATTTCGGAAGAACTATAACCCCGGGTACTGCCGGCAGAAGTGATTGTAAGATTCGCCCTGCCCACGTTGCCTTGTACGAAGCCGGTGACCGTCGTAATTTCTTTGTACTCTCTGGCGGTAGCTTCTATACGCAAAAGCACCTCGATCGATTTGGCGATGTACCGGTTATTCGCTTAGCCGAAATGTTCTTGACCCGTGCCGAGTGTAATTTCCGTTCTAGCACGACAGTAGGCGCCACCCCGCTGGCCGATGTAAATACAATTCGCACCAGAGCCGGCTTAGCGCCTCTGACCACACTTACGCTGAATAATATAACCCGCGAACGTTTCCTCGAGTTGGCCTTTGAAGGACATAACCTTCCTGAGGCAAAGCGTTTACAAACCAACGTAGGATCTTTTGCCTGGAACTCTCCAAAGCTAATTATGCCCATTCCGCAGCGCGAGATGGATGTAAACAAACAATTGGTACAGAACGAAGGCTATTAATAGTAAACCAAAACGCAACTAAAAAGGGATCTGTTTTCAGGTCCCTTTTTTTTAAAGCAAATGAGAGTCGTTCAATTTCTATTTGTACTCTTGCCCCTTTGGGTGTATAGACAGTCGGGGCTTACCGGGGCCATTGCCTGTAGTACCGGCGATACGACGTTAGGGTTACAACAAACCTCGACCCAATTTTTTAGCGGCGTTATTGTTTGGTCAGATGCCGGTGCAATCAAGTACAGCGCACTGTAAGCCTCCTCGTAGGACGTAGAGAATCACTGAAAGTAATCCAGTCCAAGTCACAAATTAAAAGTCCTACATGAAGTGCGGGATTTTTAATTTTACATAAAATCCTAATTATGAAACCTGTCCAAAACTTCAGTAATCATTCTCGCTTACATCCTACCTATCATTACTTTATTGCACCATTAGCAATTGGAAGTCTGATAGCGAGTGGTTGGATGCTTTTTTGTAATCCTGCAAACAGCTGGCATCCTATTTTACTTTTTATTATAAGCTTGACATTGACTAGCACCGCAGCGCTATTACGTGTTTATGCATTGAAAGTACAAGATCGTGTAATTCGTAGTGAGGAAAACTTTCGTCATTTTAGGTTAACGGGTACTGTATTGAATCAACAATTACGAATGAGTCAAATCATTGCCCTGCGTTTTGCTTCAGATGATGAATTTCCAGCACTTGCAGCTCGTGCGCTTAATGAAAAAATGACGGCAAAGCAAATAAAAGGGGCAATTGTAAGTTGGCGTGCAGATTACTGGCGCATCTAGTACTTATTCCACCTGTATGGCAAGAGCCGTCTGTGGTGTGGGGTAGAACGCGAGGCAGGTTGCACAATTTTCATTCATGCGCGTGGTGACGCGAAAATAAAATTCATCTCCTTCTCTAATATGGCCGGGGAACTGACAGGGGTTCGCTAAGCGAAATGCATTTTGGTAAGTTAATCCGGTGGTAGGGTCAGTCCAGCTATTTTCAAATTGTCCAGGATCGAGTGTACCCTCTACTAGGGTAATAGTGATGTTTGCGCAAATTCCGTTGACAGCTAACTTCCCCTTTAAGAGTGGGCCATTTACTTGCTTTTCGCACTGGAATCCTAACAGTGAAAAAGTAAAACCGATCAGTAATAATATTCGAGCCGCATTTTTCAAAGTAAAGTATTTGTGTAAAAGTAAGTAAAATCTCAGATTTCATTAGACCCTAAGCTGTAGGGGCTTTTCTTACATTTGAATCATGAAATCAATGCCTTCCGGTGCAGATCAGTCCATGAGTAGACTACTTTCAATCATGGATGATTTACGCGAGAAATGTCCATGGGACCAGAAACAAACAATTTCCTCATTACGCCAACTTACTATTGAGGAAACTTACGAATTGGCTGATGCTATTACTAATCAAGATCTGCCTGCCATAAAAGAAGAATTAGGCGATTTATTATTACACCTTGTTTTTTATGCAAAAATTGCTGCGGAGGAAAATGCTTTCACCTTTAATGATGTGGTGGAGGGGATTTGTAAAAAATTAATTGATAGGCATCCGCATATTTACGGTGATGTGATAGTTCAGGACGAACATGAGGTGAAACGAAATTGGGAAAAGTTGAAAATGAAAGAAGGCAAAAAGTCTGTGTTGAGTGGGGTTCCAGTTAGTTTACCTGCGCTTGTGAAAGCTATGCGATTACAAGAAAAATCAAAACAAGTGGGGTTTGAGTGGAAGCATGCCGATCAGGTATGGGAAAAAGTAAAAGAAGAAATGGTAGAGCTAGAACAAGAGGTAACTGCAATTACAGATCCAAGTCAGCAGGCTCAGCGGCAACAACAAATAGAGGAAGAGTTTGGTGACCTGCTTTTTTCAATAGTAAACTACGGCCGTTTCTTGAATGTGGATCCTGAAAACGCATTAGAACGAACAAATAAAAAGTTTGTTACTCGTTTCCAGTTAATGGAGGCAGAGGCGCAAAAGGGGAATAAAACGCTGAGTGAAATGACTCTTGAAGAAATGGATGCTATTTGGAATAGAATCAAGCATCTTTCCTCGAAATGATCGCTTGAAAAGGGCTACCTTTGCACCGCTAAAAGCGGCCTTTGATTCATGAAGAATATCCGGAATTTTTGCATAATCGCACATATTGACCATGGTAAATCAACCCTGGCTGATCGTCTTTTACAGGTTACCAACACTATTTCTGAAAGAGACATGATGGACCAGGTATTGGATGACATGGATTTAGAGCGAGAGAAGGGTATTACTATTAAAAGCCATGCCATTCAAATCAATTACAAGCATTCGGACGGGCAGGAATATATCCTAAACTTAATAGACACACCGGGTCATGTAGATTTTAGTTATGAAGTGAGTCGGGCACTGGCAGCTTGTGAAGGTTGTCTCCTATTAGTGGATGCCACTCAAGGCATTCAAGCACAGACTATCAGCAACTTATATCTTGCAATTGAAAATAATCTTGATATTATTCCAGTAATCAACAAGATTGACACGGATGGGGCAATGATCGAAGAAGTGGAGGATCAAATGGTTGAATTGATAGGATGTAAAAGAGAAGAAATCTTGCACGCCAGTGGACGGACAGGTTTGGGTGTGGAAAAGGTTTTGGCCTCAATCGTTGAGAGAATTCCAGCTCCAAAAGGCAAAGCAGATGCTCCCTTACAAGCGCTGATTTTTGACTCCGTTTTCAATTCATTCAGAGGGATAATTGTTTACTACCGAATATTGAATGGCTCAATAAAAAAAGGGGATCGCGTAAAGTTTGTTTCTACCGGCCAGGAATACGGTGCAGATGAAGTGGGAATTCTTAAGCTGAAAATGACCGAGAAGAAAGAAGTTACCACTGGGGATGTGGGTTATATCATTACGGGAATTAAAAACGCAAAGGAGGTAAAAGTAGGGGATACAATCACACTTGTCTCCAACCCAGCGCCGGAGCAGATAAAGGGATTTGAGGAAGTAAAGCCAATGGTTTTTGCCGGAATTTTCCCAGTGAACACAGATGAGTTTGAAGAATTAAGGGATTGCATGGATAAACTCCAGCTTAATGACGCTTCTTTGACGTTTGAGCTTGAAACTTCTCAGGCACTGGGTTTTGGATTTCGCTGCGGTTTTCTCGGTATGCTTCACATGGAGATAATCCAAGAGCGATTAGAACGTGAGTTTAATCAGACGGTGATTACCACCGTTCCTAACGTTAGTTTCATTGCTACTACCACCAAGGCTGAAACCATTATAGTTAACAACCCTACTGAATTTCCAGATCCAGTAAAAACGGATCATATTGATGAACCCTTTATCAAAGCGCAGATCATTACCAAGCCTGAGTACATTGGAAATATTATGACGCTTTGTTTAGGCAAGCGAGGGATTCTAATAAATCAGAGCTACCTAACACCTACCCGTGTTGAATTGATTTTTGAAATGCCACTCACTGAGATAGTATTTGATTTTTATGATAAACTCAAATCACAAACCAGAGGGTATGCTTCATTCGATTATCATCCTATTGGTTATCGTGAGAGTGATATTTGCAAAATGGATATACTTTTAAATGGTGATAAAGTAGATGCGTTGTCAGCATTGATTCACCGAAGCAGGGCGCAGGAGTTTGGACGAAAGCTTTGTGAAAAATTAAAAGAATTATTACCGCGTCAGCAGTTTCAAATCGCCATACAAGCAGCTATTGGTGCAAAAGTGGTTGCACGTGAAAATATCTCTGCCATGCGAAAAGATGTTACCGCCAAATGCTATGGGGGTGATATCAGTCGTAAACGTAAGCTATTGGAAAAGCAGAAGGAAGGTAAAAAGCGGATGCGTCAAATTGGTAACGTAGAGGTTCCTCAAGAAGCCTTCCTTGCGGTGCTTAAACTAGATGAATAATTACCTAATTCCCTTTTTTAACAGGGGGTAACTTTTGTTGGCCTGGTTGGTCAAAAAGGGGTAGTTCTCTTGGTGCTTTTCCGTCCTGTAGTTTTTGTGTGAACACCTTATTGATGTGTATCCATTTCCCGTTTTCCCATTTAAAACCCTCTTGGTCTCCATCAGGCACAAAGGTCCAAGGACTTTCCGCATCATCATTTTCTGGGATCAGGTGATCCACCAGGATCATGTCTAAATCAGGAACATAATCCATGAGCACACGCGCATTTTTTTTGTATTCAAGACTGATACGTGGCTGCGGTTTTTTAGGGATACTATCTCTTTCATAACTGAAAAAGGGGCCGCCAAAAATAGGTTCTCCTTTTGCGGAAAAATGAAGAACCTCCATCCACTTGATTGTACTTTTTGAATTGTTAGGATCTAGTCCAAAAAGTGTGTAATACGATTTTCCTTGGCTCTCTTTTTTAATGATGTTGTAATAAAGAGCGCCAATCCAATTTTTTGTAGTACGAACAGAATCTGTTGGATGATCTGTAAACTCTGAGGCATCTCGTAAGGGGAAAAGTTTGAGTTTACCATCTTTTGAATTGACTTGGATGGCACCTCGCTGACGATTGTAGTAATCATTGTATTGGAGATTCCAAGTAATTATTCGAAAGCTTGAGTCGGGAGCGTACTTTTTTGAGACTCCTAAAACAGAATCAAAAGGGTAGTAGAATGAGAAGGGAATTTGTAAAGCACGAACTAAGGTTCGGGTAAAAACACTATCCGCAATCATTCTTTCCTCCGGTAAACTATCCGTGGTGAGATAAAACGCAAAATCTTTTAATGTATCCTCCTTGGATTGTAATTGTTTGAAAGCACCAGCAGAAATAGGGCTTGAATTTACTTGCGCTGAAACCCTGCATAGTACCATCACGGAAAGTAGTAAAAGTAGCGATAGCTTGTAGCGCATGTTTGACATTATTTGAGCTCCATATGCAACGTGAATAGGGTATCAATCATTGTGGACCATTCATATTTCTTTTTTTCCTCTTTTATGCCTGCGGTAAAATAGGATGGATCTTTTTTGTAAAATAGTTCTATACTATTTGCAATCTCTATTGCTTTTGGTACACAAACCAAGCCGGCTTTTTCATGCGGTACCATTTCTGGAAGCCCTCCCACATTGGTAACAATCATGGGTTTTTCAAAATGGTAGGCAAGGGGAGTCACCCCACTTTGCGTGGCAGTTTTGTAGGGCTGCACCACTACATCTGCTGCAGACAAGTAAATACCCACTTCTTGATCTGGAATAAAATTTGTGTGAAGAATAACTCGATTTGTTAATTGGTATGTTTGAATCAACTGGTGGTAGTGGCTTTCATTCTCATAAAACTCTCCGGCAATCAACAATTTTATATCCATCAATTGAAGTCGAGGATCTTGCATGGCCGCTAGCAGTAGGTCTAATCCCTTGTAGGGTCTGATAAAACCAAAAAATAATATGATTTTATCGTGGGCATTTAAACCTAATTTTTCACGCGCTATTTCTTTTGATAGCGGGGGGCCAAATTGATCATATAACGGATGAACGGTGAGTTTTGCGGGTTTGTTCGGTGCAATTTTATTCAAGTCTTTGTATACCGAGTTGCTCATGGTTACAAAACCATCGCAGCTCTTTACAAAATATCGCGTGAATATATAATCGCCGGGTCTTTTTTCGTGGGGGATTACATTATCGGCTATGCAAATAACTTTTGTTTGCCGTTTATTAAGAAAACGTAAAATGGTGCCGAGACAAGGACCCATGAAGGGAATCCAGAATCGTACTATGACTAGTGATGGATTTTTCTTTCTTAGTTGCATGCCCACTTTAATCCAATTCAACGGATTGACTGAATTAATCAGCGTTCGGATTGTTAATCCAGCAGGAGGGGGTGTAGTTACGAACTGCGTTTTTCCTGGAAATAAAAAGCCAGGATACTGTAAGGAGAATGACCATATTTCACAACGGTGTCCGGCTTCTTGAAATGCGTAGGCAAGTCTTTCGTTGAAACTAACAATACCACCACCCCGAAGCGGATGCGCCGGACCTATGATAATGATGTCAGGCATTAAAAACCTATTTGTGTTTCTACGAGGTATTGATTACGAGTGGGGGAGTTTCTTGCGATGAGTTCGCCCAGATATCCAGCTAAAAATAATTGCATGCCAATTACCAATAAGGTTAGTGCAATATAGAAGCCAGGTCTGTTGGTAAGTGCAAAATTAGTATCCACTAGTTTAGAGACTACTAGAAAGCCAGCCACAAAAAATCCCACCAAAAAGCAGAGGGATCCCCATAAGCCAAAAAAGTGCATTGGGCGCTTAGCAAATTTTCCTACAAATGAAATGGACAAAAGGTCAAGAAATCCATTAACAAAACGATCCCAGCCAAATTTAGAAACGCCATGTTTTCGCTTACGATGTTCTACTACCTTTTCCCCAATCTTTTTGAAACCAGACCATTTAGCAAGAACAGGTATGTAGCGATGCATTTCGCCATACACCTCTATACTCTTGACAACGCTTTTTCTATACGCCTTTAAACCGCAATTAAAATCATGTAAACGAATACCTGACATACTTCGCGTTACTGCATTAAAAAAGCGCGAGGGGATATTTTTAGTAAGCGTGTTATCGTAGCGAACTTTTTTCCACCCACTTACCAAGTCGTATCCTTTCTCTAAAATCATGCTGCGAAGCCCCGGAATTTCCTCCGGTGAATCTTGTAAGTCAGCATCCATGGTGACTACTATGTATCCAGATGCTGCAGTAAATCCTACTTGTAGGGCTGCTGACTTTCCATAATTGCGTTGAAACTTTATTCCTTTTACATTTGGATTCTCTAGCTGTAACTTTTCAATGACCTGCCATGATTCATCTTCACTTCCATCATCTACATAGATCACCTCGTAGGAGTATTTGTGTTGGTTCATCACTTTTTCAATCCAGCGAGTTAACTCTGGAAGTGACTCCGCTTCATTTAGCAAGGGTATGACTAAGGATAAATCCATTATTTCTTTTGTAGCGTAAGCAAGAAGGAGCTAATGGCTGTAACCAAACTCCCTGTTACCAAATATCCGAAAATTGTTCGGGATACCATCGCAGTGGGGTATCCCTCTATAAAGAGTTTAACATCTTTTTCGATTTCGGCTGGTGTTCTATTATTTGAATCTTTAAGTGAAGTTTTAAGTTGATTTACAGATTCCTGTACCAAATTAGGGTGCAGCTGAATAAAGATGTAGGTAAATAACGCCATGAGCAAGGTAACCAGGATAAAGTGTCTGAAGCCAATTTGGAAAAAGTCCTTAAATGACTGACTATCCTTTCGATTATAAAAGAGGAGGAACCAAATGCTAATTGCATAGCAGCCATACACCAACAATTGTGTGTTGGTCGGATTGGGTATGTAGTTGACAAAGCCTAACCAGCTTATAGCCATCATCAGTAAGGCTGTAAGCAAACCCCAAGTTATACGATTTAGTTTCATACAAAAAGACTAATCGCGTTGGAGTGAAGTGTTCCAACAACTTTTCCTTGAAGTTGCATTCCAATGAATGGGGTATTGGACGAACGTGATTTTAGTTCTTCTTTTGAAGGCACCCATTCCAATGTTGGATCAAACAATGTAAAGCAGCATTTTTCATTGACGGCAATGGTAGGCACCTTTAATCCAAATATTTTACGGGGATTAAGTGAAAAGATTTCAACCGTTCGCATTGGAGTGAGTCCTTTTACGGAAGTGTTGGTTGCTGCGTAGGCCGTTTCAAGCCCAATCATACCATACTGTGCATGTTCGAACTCAACTATTTTACTATCAAATTCGTGGGGCATATGATGACTGGCAATACAATCTATGAGTCCCTCTTTCACTGCATTTCTCAATGCCTCTCTATCTACTTTACTTCTTAGGGGTGGATTTACTTTTAAGTTTGTTGTGTAGTTAGCAAGGTCTTCATCTGAAAAATAGAGGTGATAGGGGGTAACTGAACAGCTCACCGATATTGAATCTTTTTTTGCTTGCTGTATCAATTGTAAAGAATTGGCAGTGCTAATACCGGTAAGATGTAGTTTTGACTCTGCATAATTACATAGGGCAAGGTCACGAGCCACCATTAACTCTTCAGCGATTGCAGGCTTACCAGGCAAACCCAATTGTGTAGAGGTAATGCCTTCGTTTATTAGTCCGTTTGGATTGATGCTGTAATCATCAGGTACTTGAATAACAACTGCATCAATTGCCTTCACATATTGTAGCGCTTTAATGAGCAGACCTGCAGACTGTATACAGCGGTGCCCATCAGAAAATGCAACAGCACCATTTTCAAACATATCATACATTTCAGCGAGCTCTTTGCCCTCAGCTTGTCTGGTTACAGCACCGATTGGGTGTATGGTGGTGGGAAGAGATTGGCTTTTGTGTAAAATGTATTCAATCCCTGCCTTGTTATGAAGTATTGGATTGGTATTAGGAACAATTAACACATCCGTGAATCCTCCTCGTGCGGCAGCTGCAGCGCCAGAATCCAAAGTTTCCTTGTGTTCATAGCCAGGGTCAGCAAAATGTGCGAAGGAGTCAACCCATCCTGGAGAAATACAAAGTCCTGGACTGGCAACTATTTTGTCAACTTCAGTTGACGCTATGTTTCCAATCTTTGTTAGGATACCATCTTCGATAAGGAGATCAACCTTTTTGTTGCTGAAAGAAGAAGAGGGGTCAACAACAAGGGCTTGCTTAATGAGGAGCTTCATTAAGAGGCAAAGGTATAGCTTAGTACCCGTTCTAAAAAATCCGAAAAATAGAGCTAAATTTGCCCTCCCCTGGAGAAATTCTCCCTTGAAACGGGACGTAGCGCAGCCCGGTAGCGCACTTGCATGGGGTGCAAGGGGTCGCTAGTTCGAATCTAGTCGTCCCGACTAACCAACAAAGCCCTGACGTTTGTCGGGGCTTTGTTTTAATTTGCTTTTATGAGAATATTCATTTTTCTATTACTTCTTTCAACATCTTGGTTGAATGTAGCGAAGGCATTTGCACAACCAGCTGTTACTAGTGACGCTGTATCAATCCAGGACCCAACGAAAGTTGCATTATTGCGTACGATTATGGAATATCATCAAGCGCTAGTGAGCGGTGATGAAGAGCTGATCAAGCTATATACTTCGAAGAAACTTCGCTATACACATAGTAATGGTTGGGTAGAAACACAAATGGATATACTGAATAATTTGCGTACTGGCTACTTAGACTATCATAGTTTTAAAGAAGATAGTTTTGTCGTTGAACTTCCATGGCAAACCGTTACTATTTCCAATGGATTTACCCCTCCAGGGTATAATAAAAAAATGGCTACTGTTTATTTCAATGCAGCCATTGACGTGACAATGGATGGTAAGCGGAATACTTATCACTTAAAGGTGGCTGAGATTTGGAAACGAAGGAGTAAAAGGTTAAATGAGTGGCAGCTTATTAGTCGAAAAGCCACAAAAATATAATTATCGTTACCGGAAATTAAACACACCGTCACTTTGTGGGTCTTAGCTGGAGAAACAGAACAGAAAATCAATGAAACTAAGCTATAGAACAAAAGTATTATTATGGGGTGCTAACATTTGGTATTTTGGGGAAGGGATGCTGGGACCACTATATGCAATATTTACTGAAAAAATTGGGGGAGATATTTTGGATATTACGTGGGCATGGTCAGCTTATTTGGTTTGCACAGGCTTGTTTTACATACTCGTGGGTAAATTGGTTAACCGGAAAAAGTATAAAGCAAAATTACTTTTTATCGGGTATCTGCTTAATGCGCTATTTACATTTTGTTACTTATTGGTTGACGCGCCTATAGAACTTTTTTAGTACAAATTGGGCTGGGTATAGCAGAGGCAGTTGGAACGCCGGTATGGGATGCCTTATTTGCTTCCAGTTTACATAAGGAGCATGACACCTATGCCTGGGGCTTGTCTACTGGGCAGTCACAAATTGTATCTGGTATTGCATTTGCAGTAGGGGGTCTATTAGCGTACTATTATTCCTTTGATTTACTTTTTACGATAATGGGTATTGTTCAGCTTATTGCGGCTGGCGTAGTATTTCAGTTAATGAAGAATAATTCCGAGATTTGAAGTTGATTATTCACACTTTAAAATACCATTTATGAAAAATGCCAAATTTCTTTTACTAGTTGCATTGGTCGTATTGATTTCAGAAGCTCACGCACAATTTGAATTCAAAATTGTCACGAGTATTGAGTCAATAGTCCCAATGGGGCTGGGTCGTTCACGGATCATTGAAAATAATGGTGCCGTTAATGCTGATGAGTTAACCACAGAAAGAAAAGACGGTAATGACTCTCGCCAAGGATCCGTTAAACGCTCTGATGTGAAAATTGATGAACTCAACGAAACAAAACTGGTCAATTTTTTCAGTTTAGGGGGTATCAACTTTAGAAATATTGCATCTAACGATGCGGTGATTACATCTAAATTGAATACATTAACACAACAGGGTTGGGAGCTAGCGTATGTAACGTCTGCTGTTGAAAGTAATGCTGGTAACGATGACGGGGAAGGTATTTTTATCACTCGCTTTATCTTTCGTCGTCCGTTGAACAAGTTGAAGTAACAAGCTATTTTCTTGTTCGTACTTAATTATGTCAGCAGAAAAGCGTTTTCATGTAAAATCCGTATTTACGGGTAACGAGTGGATTAGTAATCAGGAAGTAGTTCTCAGTGGCAATAGACTCCTATATCAAGGGCCTATTCAGCATGAATGTCCAACAATTGATTTGCTAATACCCTCCTTTATTGACTTGCAGGTATATGGAGCAGCGGGGCGACTTTTTTCTGCTTTTCCCTCTTATCAAACACTCGGTTTGATGAGTCAGGAGTTTGCTAAATCAGGCACCCACTATTTTTTACCAACAATTGCTACAAATGATTATGCAACTATTCAAAGTGGAATTGTTGCAGTTAGGGAGTATTGGAAAAATGGGGGTATGGGTTGTTTAGGATTACATTTAGAGGGCCCCTGGATAAATACAGAAAAGAGGGGAGCGCACGATGATCGATTTATAAAAGCTCCTACACGCGCGGATGTTCAACAACTTCTTTTGGAAGGTGAAGGAGTGATTAAGATGATTACGCTGGCCCCAGAAATTTGTGATAAGGAAGTGTTGGATTACTTAGTAGCTTCAGGAGTAATTCTGTCAGCAGGTCATTCAATGGCAACATATGAACAAGGGATTCAAGCATTTTCAATGGGGGTCTCTTTAGTTACTCATCTTTTTAATGCAATGTCTCCTTTACAGCATCGGTCTCCAGGCTTAGTTGGTGCTGCTTACTTGCATGATAGCGTAATGGCAAGCATCATTCCAGATGGCTATCATGTAGACTGGTCGGTTATTAAGCTATCCAAACAGGTTATGAATAATCGATTGTTTGTAATTACTGATGCGGTTACTACTTGCGATAAGGGCCCTTACAGACATTCACTTAACAAGGATTATTATGTAGCTAATGGGCTGTTGAGTGGTTCTGCCTTAACTATGCTGGGAGCTTTTAATAATCTCATTACTAAGGTTGGCCTAACTGTAGAGGAAGCCGTTTCGCTCTGTGTAACAAATCCCGCACGGGCATTTAAAATGGAAGATCAAATGGGTTCTTTTTCCCAAGCAACCAATACTGTTTGTGTACCGTTAGTACAGAAAGAACACGGCTTTGAAATAATAAATTAGTATGACGCCAGCCCGTTTTGAGAAATTGCAAGCTGTTTTACAACGTAGACAATTTGATTTGACCGTTGTATTGGAGAATGTTTTTGATCCACATAATATTTCTGCAGTGATGCGAACCTGTGATGCAGTGGGTGTGCAAGAACTCTACATATTAAATACAAAAATCCCACGCCATAAAAAATGGGGAGCCAGAAGCTCCTCTAGTGCAGCCAAGTGGTTAACCATACATCAATTTGAGGATACTGATCAATGTTTTGAGAAACTTCGCAAGCAAGGATTCAAGGTTGTTACCACACACTTGGATGCGGATGCAATTCCCTTATACGCTATGGATTTTACAGCTCCGATAGCATTAGTTTTTGGGAATGAGCATAGTGGAGTGAGTGAAGAGATTCGAGCCAAGGCGGATGGAAATTTTGTAATTCCTCAAGTTGGAATTATTCAATCTTTGAATATCAGTGTGGCTTGTGCTGTTACACTGTATGAGGCATTTCGACAAAAAGAAAAGGCAGGCCACTACGCTGGATCGCAACCAATGGGCCCGTCACAACTTCAATTATTAAAAGACTGGGAGTTAACGTAATTTAATTCTCAGGGTCTAATCTTGTTGCTGTACGAACTGACTGTAGTGAGTAGATGCTCACGTTTAATTCAAAACCAATTAGTAGAATTAAGGAGTTGATAAATATCAAAATCATGATAATTAGGACCGTGCTAATAGATCCATATAGCTGGTTATATTGCGCAAAATTCGCTACCCACCAGGAAAGGGCACCCGAGGTAACCAGCATCAAGCTGGTGGCAACAATGGAGCCGGGGTTGATCAGTTTCCATTTTTTATGCACGGAGGGAGCCAGTTTATAGATAAACGATATACAGGAAAAAAATAGAAGAAAAATTACTACCCATCGAAGGTTAGAAAGAATAGCTCTTACTGATGCATTTTCAATACCAAACCAAACTAGTACCACGTCTCTTGCAATCAACGCAACCAGTGATGCCATTACAAATAAGTAAAGTAAAACGGTCAACCGAAGTGCTGCTTTTCTTCGTTGCCAATTAGTTCTTTTTTTGAAACCGGCATAATTCTTATCAAATGATCGCATGATGCCCATCATGGCATTCGAGGAGAAGTATAAGGAAAGAATAAAACCTAACGACAAAAGCCCATTTCTGGGATTGTTTATGAAATCTTGTAAAAAATTTATAAGCACTGCATTATTTCTTTCCCCTGGTATGATGTCTTTAATTAACTTATAAAGTTCTTGCTGTAATGACTGCGTGATTGGTAGATAAGGGATCAGCGTGAATAAAAAAATTATAGCAGGCGGTATCGCCATCACAAAATTGAATGCAATAGCGGATGCTCGCTCCGTCATTCCAATTGTTTGCACTTGTCGAATAAAAAAAGTAACTACTTGATAGATGGGAATACCTGTAAAGCCCGGGAGTGTAGTAGTTTTACTTTTGTGAATTACCCATTTTATCAATGGAATGGTAAGTAGGAATTCAATTATTTTACTATTCCCATTCATTATAGTCTTTTACGTTGTGCTGTGTGAAACAAGTTGACATACGCTTGGTGTTCCTTATAGGTGGATGAGAACAGTGTTGTTCCGTCAAATTTCCAGCTGGCTACAAAGAAAAGGTAATTAGTGGCTGGAGCTTCTAACACAGCTTCTATAGCCTGTAGGGAGGGTGTGCAAATTGGGCCGGGAGGCAGACCTGTAATTACATACGTATTATAAGGGGAGTTGATTTTTAAATGCCTATAAAGGATACGGGTAAGTTTAAAGTCACGACTTGCATATTTTGCAGTGGGATCGGCTTGAAGCTTCATCCCTATTCGAAGCCGATTTAAGTAAGTGCTAGCAATTAATAATCTGTCTTCTTTATTATTTGTTTCTTCTTCTACGATAGAGGCAAGTGTAGATATCTCAAGGGGTGTAAGTCCAATTTTTTTTGCTTGTTCAATTTTTTCGGTTACCCAAAATTGGCTCCATCGTTTTTTGAATCGATGAATTACCATAGAGGGGTCCTCTGCCCATCCTATTTCATAGGTAAAGGGTAATACTAATGCCAACAATGTTTGTGATGTTACTCCAAATGGTTGAAGGGAATCATTATTTCGAAAATAGGTAAGCAATTCTAATGAATCAGCTTTGGAATCAATGCCATTTCCTATTCGACCTGCTAATTCCTCCAGCGTACGAATTTTATTAATAGGAAGTTTTACATACGATTGGTTGCCGTTTTTCAAATCCCTGGCTAATTGAAAGGCACTCATCCCAGTTGCTATTTTATATCTCCCTGCTCGAACATTTTCTACTTTCCACCATTTTAACAGGAAGTTTAGCCAGTATGTGGTTTGTAGTACGTTTTCCTTTTGAACAAGCGCTACTAATTGTAAACGGGGCGTTGGCACAGCTACATAAATAAACTTTCTTTGGTTTGAGAGAGTAGGACCAAAAAGCCCCCAGCCAACCCACAGAAATAGGATTGTGCTGCATACTAGTAGAAGGAGTAGAAATTGTTTGAGTCGCACAGATTCAAATTAAGAAAAAAAAACCCCACGCTAGCGTGGGGTTTGCTAAAAAATGTTTTTCTATTTAGTAGGTTGTGTAGGCGTAGGTGCCGGTAAAGTTGCTGCGGGAGTGGGAGAGGCTTGCGCAGGAACTGTTAAGCCACTTGCTTCTTTGGCCCTATCACTTTGATTGCTGCTACCGCCTTGTATAAAGAAAACAGAGAACAAACACAATAAGGCAACCACAGTACCAAAGATCCAGGTTCCTCTTTCCAATACATCAGTAGTTTGCTTTACGCCCATGAATTGTGTACTAAATCCGGCGATATTTCCAGAGAGCCCGCCTCCTTTTGGGTTTTGCACTAATACAAAAAAGCCCAAGAACAAGGCAGCTATCACAATTAATATTACAAATAGTATGATCATAACATTGTGTTTAATTCATCGATACGGCTTGCAAAATAAGTGCTTTTTGAGGGCTCCAACAAACTTAATTTACTGTAGATTTCCTTGGCCTTTGCAATGTTGCCTTGCTTTATCCAAATTGCTGCCATTGCTTCAGTGAGTACCTCATTTTGTTGTAAAGAGTTTCCAGCCAGCTGTTCCACTTTTTTCTCTTCGGTGGGATCTATTGATTTTCCCATTTCTGACAAGGGGAGCCTCTTCATGGCTTTTATCCACTCTGTGAAGCTCTTCAATTGCTGCCCAAATTTGTCTGTTGGAAGTTCCTCCGGTTTATATTGGATGCCTTGTGACGCAAAATAATCAATGGTGTGAAAAGGTTCAAAGACAAGTGTTTCTTGAGGGGGATTTTTTGCTCCGGGAGGGGTAATAGGGGATACTGGCTTTTGCGTGTCTGACTCTAGTAATAAATTCAGCCAATTTGTAGCTGGGAAAAATAATTGTGCTTGTTCATATGCGGTGGTCCAAGAAGGATCTTGCACAGCCTTTAACTTATGCACTAAAAGTAACCGGGCTGTTGACAGCCAAGGGTAGTCGGCACAAAGTTTTTTTATTTCAGTCAACGTACATTCCTCTATGGAGGGTTTCCCTAGAAGTGCTGTTGCTATAGAGGTGAGTGATTGTTGCATGCATTACCAATTCGAAAATACTTTATTGAAAATATCATCAGCTAAGGTACGAATCAGCTCATCTCCTAATGATGCCTCAGCTGCTTGTACGGATAAACTTCCTTTAAATTCAAAACTTCTACTTACATCTATCTTGCGTGTTTCGTCTGCTTTACGGTCGTAGAGGCTTAATTGTAAACTAACACTTAACCGATTATTGGCTGATTGTTGCCCCGCAATTGCAGAGGTAGAAAAGCTGTATTGCGTGATGGCACCACTGATTTCCCAATCGGCCTCATTATTGGTTTGTATCAATCTTGTTTGAGCAACAATTTTTTGGCGTACTTTATCAGTTAGTCGTGGACTTAGTTGTGGATTGATATACGAGGCTTTATTTTCAATGAAATTTACTTTAACCGTTTTGATGCTATCAGGGACGGAAGCGTCTGTGAATCGATAAACGCCACATCCACTTAATCCAAGCTGCACTAAGAAACTGATAACCCCAACTACAAGCAGGTAGGGAGTAGCTATTTTGATGCAATTATTCTTCAATGTCGTATTCTTTAAGTTTTCTATATAAGGTTCTCTCACTTATTCCCAAATCAAGCGCAGCATCTTTTCGTTTGCCTTTGTGCTTTTTAAGGGCTTTCAAGATTAATTCTTTTTCCTTCTCCATGATATTTAGACTCTCATCAACTTCTACATGTTCTTGTATGGAAGTGGCGGAATGCGTGAATCCAGCTGGTAAAAGCGGAACAGAAGCAGCATGAACGGTGGTAGTAATTGAGGTGGAAGCGGGGACGGAGAGGGGGGTTGCTATGTCAGCTGTTGTTGCATTTAACTCATGTAATTTGCCGGCCAATTGGGGGTAGGAGGCTGCAATATCCGGGTTGCTTAATAGCTCCACAAACATTCTCTTGAGCTCATTGACATCTTTTTTCATGTCAAAGAATAATTTGTAAAGGATTTCTCTTTCATTCGCAAACTCGGGTTGATTACTTCCATTTCCTGACCTGATTGGTAATCGATTGGTAGAGTAAGGTTGTAAGTACTTTTTTAAATGCTCAGCGGAAATTAATTTTTCTTGGGCAAGCACTGAAATTTGTTCTGCAATATTTTTCAGCTCACGTACATTTCCCGGCCACGGGTAATTCAATAATACCTGTCTAGCCTCTTGATCTAATTGTACAGAGGCTGTTTTATATTTAGTAGCAAAATCTGCTGCAAATTTTCTAAACAATAAATGAATATCCTCAGGACGATCATGTAACGAGGGAACGCGAATGGGAACTGTACTTAAACGGTAATATAAATCCTCTCTGAATTTTCCATTTTGTACTTGTTGTAACAACTCTCTGTTTGTGGCAGCCACAACACGTACATCAGTTTTTTGAACTTTTGAAGAGCCCACTCGAATGTACTCACCAGTCTCCAGTACACGTAACAATCTGGCCTGTGTGCCAAGTGGCAACTCTCCAATTTCATCAAGGAAAATAGTTCCGCCATTAACGGTTTCAAAATAACCTTTACGGGCTTCTGTAGCACCTGTAAACGAGCCTTTCTCATGGCCAAATAGTTCAGAGTCGATAGTTCCCTCTGGAATGGCGCCACAATTAACCGCAATAAATGCATTGTGCTTTCGGACAGAAAGTGAATGAATAATCTGTGAAAAAACTTCTTTACCTACACCACTTTCTCCATTTATTAAAACTGTCAAATCAGTAGCAGCAACTTGAGCGGCTACTTCCATGGCATAGTTTAGTGCAGGAGCATTGCCAATGATTCCAAATCTGTTTTTTATACTTTGTATATCCATTATCAACTTGATATAAATTATTGAATCAGTATCCTTCCTTTTAATGTTCCTTGCGTGCAGTCAGCAACTACTACAGTCACAAAATCTCCTTTTTTAAAGGGGTGATTTTCCTTTGGAAATACAACTACTTTATTTTGTGAGTTTCGTGCTTTCCATGCTGCTGTATCTTTTTTACTATCTCCTTCAATTAGCACTTTGTATGTTTTGCCAATGTCTCGCTTATTGCTTTCCAGGGATAATCTGTTTTGCAATGAAACAATTTCTTCCAGTCTTCTTTTTTTAACTTCTTCCGGTACATCATCTTTATAGCGTCTTGCAGCCAAAGTGCCAGGGCGTTCACTATAATAGAACATATAGGAAAAGTCATATTTGCAATATTCCATTACAGCAAGCGTGTCCTGGTGATCTTTCTCTTCCTCCGTGCAGAATCCAGCAATAATATCAGCACTGATCCCGCAATCAGGTAAGATGCTGCGTATCCGATCAACTTTTGCCAAATACCATTCACGGGTGTAGGTTCTATTCATCAATTGTAAAATCCGACTGGAGCCGCTTTGTACGGGAAGGTGGATGTATTTGCATATATTCTCATACTTGGCCATTGTGTCGAGCACCTCGTCCGTTATATCTTTTGGATGCGAAGTAGAAAATCGAACAAGTAGATCTGGTGCAATTCTTGCAACCTGTTCTAACAAACTGGCAAACGTAACAGGACCGGATGTTTCTTGTGGGGTAGTATAGTAATATGAATCTACATTTTGCCCTAGTAATGTGATTTCTCTGTATCCGTTTTCATATAAATCGCTACATTCTGCAAGGATGCTAATTGGATCTCTACTTCTTTCACGTCCCCTTGTGAATGGTACCACACAAAAAGAGCACATATTGTTACAGCCGCGCATGATGCTGACAAAAGCGCTAATCCCATTACTGTCCAATCGAACGGGTGCTATATCTGCGTACGTTTCCTCTCGGCTCAACAATACATTTACTGCTTTTAGTCCTCCTGCTGCTTCTTCAATCAAAGAGGGAAGTGAACGATAGGCATCGGGCCCTACAACAAGGTCTACCAGCTTTTCTTCTTCCAGAAATTTTGATTTCAATCTTTCCGCCATACAGCCTAATACCCCAATTAGAAGTGTCTTTTTTCTTCGTTTTAAACTTTTAAAAGTGGTTAGCCTTTTTCTTACGGTTTGTTCAGCTTTTTCGCGGATTGAGCAGGTGTTGATGAAAATCAAATCGGCTTCCTCTTGATTACCAGTAGGACCAAATCCGGCTCCCTGTAGAATAGAGGCCACAACTTCGCTGTCTGCAAAATTCATCTGACAGCCATAACTTTCGATATAAAAATGCTGCTTGAATTCTTTTTGAGATAGCTCATTGGGTGCAAAAGCCTCCCCCTGTCTGGCTTCGTCATGCTTTTTATCTAGTATCAATTCTTCCATGTACTAAATTTGAGAATCGCAAATATACCAAGAGCTACTTGAATCTGACAGGTTGTCATTGTTCTTTAACTTTTTCAGTGAATGATAAGAGTATATTTGACGTCTAAGACATTGGTTTGAAACGTTTTTTGCATACTATATCAATTTTGGCCTTTGCAAGCCTATTAAATGCCCAGCAAAACAGCCTTGGGGTTTTGACAGGCAACCTCATAAATGAAAAGTCAGAGCAGCTTTCTGGCGCAACCGTTCAATTGTCCTCCATGGCCGACTCCTTGTACTCCTTCAGAACACAGAGTGATACAAAGGGCTATTTCAAATTTGCCAATTTAAAATTGGGTTATTATTCATTACGAGTCAGCTATGTTGGAAAAAGGTCTTTGCGGATAGATAGTTTACACATAAGAACTGAAAAATTAGATTTCAATATACCTGACATAATATTGATAAACAATAATATAGGTGAGCTAGCACAAGTTGTAATCTACGCTGAAAAGCCACTCATCGAATCACGTGAAGGCAATCTGACTTTCAATGTATCGGAATCTGCAAATGCTGCAGGTGCTACGGCTGGAGAATTATTAACACAGATGCCCTTAGTGGCTAAGGATGCAGATGGAAAAATAACAGTTAGAGGAAAAGAGCCCCGTATTTTAATCGATGATAAGCCCGTAGAACTAAATTTCCAGCAATTGCAAGACTTACTGGAATCACTACCCGGCAGTTCCATTGAAAAGATTGAAGTGATGACTAATCCGCCTCCACAATATGCAAATGAACAGGGAGGAGTTATCAATATTGTAACGCGAAAGGGAAAGATTGGAAGAAGTGGAAGGCTTGGACTTTCTGTAGGAACCCGTGGAGAATTTTCCGTTAATGGAAATTACAATTATCGGAAAAAGGGATTATCGGTAGCTGTTAATGCGGGGTGGAGTCAAAATAGATTCCAGGGGCAAGGTTATTCAACCAGGGAGAACAGGTATACGGATTCTATAAACTATTTAAACACTACTAACAGGAATAGTAATCAGAATGCGAGACCGTCACTACGGATCAATACGGATGTACAACTCAGCGCAAGATCTTCACTTAACGGGGTACTTCAATTCAATCAAAATGATGCTTCGCAGCACGCAACAACGCGATTTACGGCTGTAAACCGTTTTAATATTTCGTGGAGGATAACGGATCGCACCATACTTAGTAGCAATAATAATTGGTCTCCATCGGTTCAACTCAATTATACTTTTAGATCTAAAGCTGGGCAATTATTTAGATTATTTAGCAATTGGAATGGCGGCTTTCAACATAATGACCGAGAATTTTATCAAGCTTATTTGCGTCCTGATGGAGGAATCAGCAGACAGGACTCTATGCAAAAGCAGGGGCTAGAAAATATAAACAGAGGGGGAGCGCTGCGGTTTGCTTATGATAAAACCTGGCAAGCTGCCAAATTAACGCTTTCAACAGGGGCTTTTTATAATTACATATCCACGCATAGTATTACGGCTACTGCTTATCAAAAAATGCCAGAACAAATTTTTCTTCCTTTACCAGCCCTCAGTAATGATTTTGTTTTCTCACAAGCCATCTTGAATCTGCGCGTGTCCTTAAAAAAAGTAATAACTGAAAACTTGAGTATAACGGCTGGTACATCCATTGAAAAAACAGGCATAGGGTTCGATATTCGAAATGAAAACAAGCGAGTGACAAATCAATATCCAACATGGCTTCCTTTTTTCAATTTGAATAAATCTTGGAAGGACCGCCTCAGCGCCACACTCTCCTTTAGGCGGAGTATAAATAGGCCGGGAATGCAACAATTGAATCCGATCCTTGATTTTGCGGATCCTTTTAATTTACGTTTTGGAAATCCTAGTTTATTGGCCTCCACCACTGATCATTATAATTTTGTATTGAGTAGTAACCGAACCAAGTATTTTTTAAATCTGGGATTAGGGTATCATCAAGTTGATGCAGTTTTTAGTCAAGTACGCACCTTAGTAGAAGGGGGTAAAACAGAAATTACCTGGGAGAACATAAGTAGTAGGCAAGAATTTGAAGCTAGCACCTGGAATGGGTTCACAATAGCTAAGAAGCTAAAGCTCAACACCAGTGCCAGTTTTACCTGTATAAAGTATAGTCTTTATGATCGAATGGTAAGGAAGTTTAGGAACGGTCCTTCCTTCACAACAACAGTGGGACAACAATGGACCCCTCATGAAAAGTTTAATTTGACTTCAAATTTCAACTTGAATCGTTTTGCTACTCCTCAGGGCTTTGCACGCTGGAACACTAGTTTAACGATGGGTGTACAGGGTAAGTTTTTTGCAAAAAAATTAATCACTACGCTCACAGTGATTGATCCATTTATGAACCAGGAGCGTAGAAACTTTACATACGGTCCAAATTTTTCAGTAGAGAGTTATAGTGTCACCTATACACGCAACTATCGTTTTTCTGTTGCGTATGTTTTTACGGGTAACAAAAAGACTGCTAACAAGAAGAGTGGCAAAAAAGCAAGTTAGCTAGGAAATAGTTTCTGTTGGAGCCAACTTTTTTCAACTGGAATGATCCAATTTGTTTCCAGTTCCTTCAGCGTGTTTACCACATTATTGAAATAGAGGGTATCTTTTGTAAGAAAACTTTTTTCCAATGCATAATTTACTTGGGCTATAGGCAATAACTCTATTTTATCTTTTATATAAAAGGCAAGTTGGGTTCTGTCAAAAAGGCCTACGCCGTATTCTTGCTCAATCATTTTTATTTCTCGAACGGAGGCATCAGTACTGCATCCGCTTACGCCTACAGTACGCTCATCCGCAATTAAAATGATAAACTGTCCGAAAAGTAGTAATCCGGTGGCTTTTACGGGGGCGCCGTGCGACTCCCAATGGCAAGTAAATTGTTCTAAACGAGACTCAATTTCCAATGCTTCTTGAATAGAAAAGATCCTAGTTGCTTGATATATCCAAACGCGGGCTGATTTTGAATATTCTTGTGGTAAAAGTGACTGGTAGTGTAAGTTCATAATTGTGTTACTCCGTAATCATTCCTTTTTCAATTATTTCCGCAATATCAAGCACTTTTACGGATTCTTCTTTTTCGGCTCCTTTAATACCATCCGTTAACATGGTGTTGCAAAAAGGACAAGCCGCTGCAACAATGGAAACAGCTGTTTCTAATGCTTCATCTGTTCTTGCTTTGTTAATCCGTGTGTTTCCTTTTTCCTCCTCTTTAAACATTTGTGCACCTCCCGCCCCACAACAGAGTCCATTGGAGCGGCAACGTTTCATTTCCACTAATTCACTATCTAGCATCTCAAGCACTTTTCTGGGCGCCTCATAAATGCCATTGGCTCTTCCAAGGTAGCAACTGTCATGGTATACAATTCGCTTTCCCTTGAATACGCCGCCCTCTTTTATTCTAATTTTTCCCTCATCGAGTAGTTGTTGGAGTAGTACAGTGTGGTGTATTACTTCGTAATTGCCGCCTAGCTCAGGATATTCATTTTTTAATGTGTTGAAGCAATGCGGGCATGTAGTCACAATTTTTTTTACGCCATAGCCATTTAGTGTTTGAATGTTTTGGTATGCCATCATTTGAAAAAGAAATTCATTACCGGCTCTTCTGGCAGGATCGCCAGTGCAGCATTCCTCTTTTCCTAGGATCGCAAAATCAATTCCCACTCTTTGAAGTATTAGCGCAAATGCTTTACTAATGCTTTGCGCTCTTTGATCAAAACTGCCTGCACAGCCAACCCAAAATAATATGGAAGGGGATTTGCCTGCTGCAATACAGGAAGCGAGCGTTGGAATGTTCATGGGGGAGAGATTGTCTTACAAAAGTACAGAATTTGAAGAGTTGCAAACAAAAGGGGTAGGGTTATTGCTGTATTTTTGGTCTCTAACTTATGCGCAATTTTTTTAACCGTTTCTATCGATGGGAGGAGTGGAATTTTTTTATTCTTTACTTGCCTCTATTCCCTTGGTGGCTTTGGTACTGTGTACGAAGCGGCTCGGTATGGTTCTTTAGTTCATCTAATCCTACCTTAACTTTTGGCGGATTAGAAGGTGAGGGGAAGCGTGAGATGTATCAACAACTTCCCTCTCATTTATATCCAAAAACAATTTACATGGATCCCTCCAACTCAAAAGCTGAAGCATTGCAGCTAATCCGGGACGCTGGATTTACGCTGCCGTTTACAGCCAAGCCAGATGTGGGGATGAAGGGAATTCTGTTTCGCCGTATAGATTCTTGGGAACAGTGGGAACGTTACCATCAAGTAATTCCTGTACACTACATCATTCAGGACTGGATTACTTTTCCAAAAGAGTATAGCATTTTTTACTATCGACACCCTGCTGATAGTAAAGGTGTAATCAGTGGGTTTATTCAAAAAGATTTATTACAAGTGGTAGGGAATGGTACGGCTACGCTTGGAGAGTTAATCCACCTACATCCTAAGGCAGCTTCTCGAGTTAACGAGTTAAAGGCAAAACATGCGTCTAAGTGGTACACTGTAGTAGCAAAGGGCGAGATTTTTTATCTGTCTTATGCAGGAAACCATAATAGGGGGGCGCAATTTATCAACTTGGCTGATGAAATTGATGCGCAATTACTGGCACAATTTGATGCACTTAGTCACACAACTAATTTCTTTTATGGTCGCTATGATATTAAGACTACTTCAGTTAGTGATTTAAAGGCCAGTCAATCTTTCTCTATTATTGAGTTCAATGGTTGTGGCGCAGAGCCAAATCACATTTATGATTGTGGGATGTCACTTTTGCAAGCATATCGAACACTTTTGCAACATTGGCGTGCGCTATATGTAATCAGTGCTTATAATCATCAGCTGGGAGTTAGCTATTGGTCTTTTAAGCGAGGTTGGGACTTTTTGAAACAAGCACGAACTCATTTTAAAAAGCTGGAACAGCTTGATGTTTCCGGTTTATAAAGTATTTTGCCTTCATGGTTAAATTGATACAGGTTCTCTTAATAGGATTGCTAGTGAGTTTTATTGGTTCTTTGCCACTTGGCACGCTAAATGTCGCTGCCATGCAGATTTCAATTGCCAGCGGTGTTCAGGCAGCACTATTATTTTCAATGGGCTCCTTACTTGCCGAGATGATTTATGTACGCTTATCACTAGTTGCCATGGATTGGCTCCGCAAACAGACCAAGTTATTAAGCATTTTTGATTTTCTTACTTTTTTATTATTGGTTGTTTTGGCAGTCTCTAATTTTTATATGGCATTTGCCGAAAATAGTCAACATCGAAATCTGATCTTTGACAATGCGCTTCCGAAAGTTTTATTAGGATTTTTAATGAGTGCCATTAATCCCGTGCAAATCCCATTTTGGTTTGGTTGGAGCACCGTTTTATTTTCTAAGGGGTTATTAGAAGCAAAGCCCGCTCAATATAATGCCTATATTGTTGGTATTGGAATGGGGACATTATTGGGTAATAGTATCTTTATTTTTGGAGGACAATTGGTGGCTACCACAATCAACAATAATCAAGCAGTAGTTAGTGTTGTAATTGGATCAATCTTTTTGATAACGGCAGGTTGGCAACTCTATAAATTATTTAGAAAAAAGGATGCTGCGCATCGCATTAATCAATCCGAGGTGGAGGTCAATAGGTTAGGTCAGCAATTAGATCGATGGGTATCTGACAGCAAAAAAAAATAGAATCAAGCGGGGTGAATCCAGTTCTCCCTGTCCTCGGGATTAAATTTCCAGGGCGCAAAATTATTTTCTACGTTTCCAAAAAGGGTGGCCCATTCGGCAGGCGTATTGCTTTCCTCCATGACTAAATTTCTGCGTAGCTGTAGAATTATATCAAGTGGGTTGATGCTAACTGGGCATTCTTGTACACACGCGTTACAAGTGGTGCATGCATTAATTTCCTCCACACTTATATAGTCATGTAATAAGGAATGGCCATCCTCTTGCCAAGCACCATTTTTACCTAAGGTTTTTCCAATTTCTTCCAACCTGTCTCTGGTGTCCATCATTATTTTGCGGGGCGAGAGCAGCTTTCCAGTTTGATTAGCGGGGCAAACACTACTACACCTTCCACATTCAGTACAACTATACGCGTCTAATAAATTTTTCCAACTTAAATCAACTACATCACGGGCGCCAAAGCGGGCAGGATTAGTGGTAGTATCAGTTGGAGCTAATTCGGGTTGCATCGCATAAATCACCTCTTGTTGTATTGCAGGCATATTTTCCATTTTCCCAGCTGGCTCTAGTTTTGAAAAATAAGCATTAGGAAAAGCTAGGATTATATGCAGATGCTTGGAGTAGGGTAGGTAATTTAAAAAAGCATAAATGCCTGCAATATGAAGCCACCAACTTACTCTCTCTACTACCACCAGCCCTTGATTACTCCAATTGTTAAGAAAAGGGTGTAGTAAAGAAGAGATCCAGAAATTCCCTGTAGGATGCTGATTATATCCTAAGTGATTGCGTTCCTGTAAAAGTGTATCGCTGGCATTCATCACCAGAAAAAGAGACATAAGAATAATTTCAGCTCCTAAAATTATTGTTGCATCTTTTTTTGGCCAACCATTTAAATCATTGCTTTGTAATCGAGTGATTGATTTTATATTCCGACGAATAATAAAAACAACACAAGCCAATAAGACCAACACAGCTAGGGCTTCAAAGGCATTTATCAAAAGCGGATAAAGCGATCCTAACACGGGTGCAAACAAGCGGTGTTGACCTACTATTCCATCCAGTATTATTTCAACGATTTCAATATTGATAATGATAAACCCAGCATAAACAATTAAGTGTAGAAGAGCTACTCCTGGTTTTCTAAACATTTTTTGTTGTCCTAGTGCCAGCAATAACACATTTTTCCATCGCTTAATTTTTGGTCCTTCTACCTGTTCGCTTCGCCCAAGTTTGATGGTGCGGAGGATCATCTTTGCTCGTTTAGCTACTAAACTTATTGCAAGAACAGTAAGACCTGAAAAAAGTAGTGATTGGGTTAATGAAAGGGCTGTCATACGCCTGCTAAATTAGCATAAATCATGTCAAAAATAAAGCGGATGAAGACGAACCTTTCCATTAGATAGTTCAAGCGCGGGAGCTGGGAATTTAAACGCATTCAGGAATGTAAACAGGAATCGCACGCCTGCTCGATTGGTTGGAATTCTTTTCCAATCAATATCCGGGGCAATGAACCATTGTCTGTATCGAGGGATATCTCTTCTGTCAAACATAATGCTACCACCTGGTGTAGTTGCAAGATTATCTCGGCCTCCAAAAAGACCTTCTGCTCCATAGCCAACTGCGATGGCTAGCCATTTAGGCCAATGGCTATTTTTTAAGAAGGGTGCAATAGCAATGCTAGCCCAGTAGGTTTGGCCATTATAATCTTTGAGAAACCGACTCGATTGATTGCGGCCAAATAGTTGATTGCTTCTTTCTTGTAAAATGGGATCTTGGTAGTTTTGAGGACGGTAAGAAAATTTAATACGAATTCGCTGTTCATCCCACTTTAATTCTTGCCCAATTAGCAAACTGCTTCCCACCATATTGGCGGCAAAATCACCCCAACTCCATCCCCAGTCTTTGCTAAATCCGTCTAAAATCTCGATGACAGTTTGGTAGGCGGCTCCACTCAAACCGCCAATCCAAATTCTTTTTTTTCTTTCCAGGCCAGCCCATTTCCATAATTCCATACTTCCAACACTTTCAATATAGGCGCCATATAAGTGCCCAACTTTATCAACTTGTTTCCATTCTCGCCAATCATTAAAGGTGTGAAATTTACTTTGTGGGTAATTGCGATACCAAGCAGTGTAAAGTCCGAGCATAGCTCCTCCATAGCCCCCTACATTTGCTGCTGCCACCCACTTGATTCTATTTTTTTTGAACGGCTTTGTGTTAAACGTTATGGCGGTGTCTATCGTTAAGGGTTGGCTATTCGCTGCCGTAGATAAAATAAATAAAAGGAAGCACAGTTTTATTTTACTTGAGACGAATATGTGTTTTTGTGTAGCCAGTACTGATAATTTAGAGTTCAAATTTCGGTAACTTTATCCTTTCAAAATCAAGGTTATGGATCAATTTGCACAGGAAAAAATCAAGCAGTGGTTACAGGGAGAATATGATCAAGCAACAAAGGAAACAATTAGTCAATTGTCTCTCGATAATCCCAAGGAGCTGGAGGATTCATTCTACAGAAATTTAGAATTTGGTACAGGCGGTTTGAGGGGATTAATGGGCGTGGGTACCAACCGCATGAATAAGTATACAGTAGGAATGGCAACCCAAGGTTTTGCTAATTATTTGAAACAAGTATTTAGTGGGACTATCCGTGTGGCAATTGCACATGATAGTCGTAACAATAGTCGTTTTTTTGCTGAAACAACTGCGCAGGTTTTTGCAGCTAATGGCATTCAGGTGTTTCTGTTTGAGGATTTGCGACCTACGCCAGAATTGTCTTTTACTATTCGTGAATTGGGATGTCAAGGTGGAGTAGTTTGCACGGCTTCCCATAATCCTAAAGAATACAATGGTTATAAGGCTTATTGGAATGATGGCTCTCAATTAGTGTCTCCGCATGATAAAAATGTGATAAGGGAAGTGGAAAAAATTGAGGGAGTTGGGCAAGTAAAGTGGACAGGAGGCGAAGCGCTGATCACTTCAATTGGTAGTGAAATGGATCAACGATATACCCAAATGGTTAAATCGTTGAGTATTTATCCAGAGATAATAGCTCGTTTTAAAGATTTAAAAATTGTCTATACTCCCATACATGGTTCTGGAATTCGTTTAGTTCCGGCAGTACTCAAAGCGTTAGGTTTTACTACTATTCATCTTGTAAAAGAACAGGAAGAACCCAATGGAAACTTTCCTACAGTAGCCTACCCGAATCCTGAGGAGAGTGAAGCTATGCAGTTGGGTTTAAACTTGGCTCAACAAGTAGATGCTGATATCCTTTGTGGTACAGATCCTGACGCAGATAGATTAGCCATAGGCGTAAAGGATTTAGCTGGAAATTGGGTTTTACTAAATGGCAACCAGACAGCAGTGCTGGCGTTTAATTATTTGTTAGAGGCTCGAAGGGAAAAAGGAATTGCCAAGCCAAATGATATGGTGATCACAACTATAGTAACCACCCCTTTAATTGATACCATCGCTAAGGCAAATGAGGTATCCTGTTACCGTGTTTTAACAGGCTTCAAATGGATTGCCGATCTAATTAGAGAGAAGGAAGCCACTGAAAATTATATCATTGGGGGCGAGGAGAGTTTTGGTCTAATGATAGGCGATAAAATTCGTGATAAGGATGGCGTTAGTGCAGTTGCACTTCTTTGCGAAATGGCTGCTTATGAAAAATCCAAAGGCCGGAGCTTATATGAAAAGTTAATTGATTTATCTATTCAACATGGACTCTACCTAGAAGACTTGCTTTCCATAACCCGAAAGGGAAAAGAGGGGCAGCAAGAAATTGCTGACATGATGAATGGGTTCAGAAATAATCCGCCTGCTACAATAGCCGGCTATGCAGTAGTACAAATACTCGATTACCAAGCACAAATCGGTAAAGATCTTGTCAGTGGTCATACTCGGACATTAACCTTACCTCGTTCAAATGTGTTGCAGTTTATTTTGGCAGACGGTTCAGTGATTTCGGCTAGACCAAGTGGTACAGAACCCAAGATTAAATTTTACTTCAGTGTGCATGAAAATCTAAAGGAGGCCAGCCAGTACGAAGCGGTTAAGAGGCAATTACAACTTCGTATTAAAAGTTTTAAAGGAGCATTAAACTTATGAGGCCAACGGAGGATAAACATAGACACCAAGGCTTACGAAAAAAATTAGTGGATCAACTGCGTTCCAATGGGATTTCAAGCGAACAAGTATTGACTGCCATTGGGCACATACCACGTCATTTTTTTCTCGACTCTGCCTTTGATGACATTGCTTATGAAAATCGCGCATTTCCTATTGGGGAGGGGCAGACAATTTCACATCCTTATACAGTAGCTTACCAAACGCAACTTTTAGCAATTAAAAGATTTGAAAAAGTATTGGAGGTGGGAACAGGTAGCGCTTATCAAGCAGTGGTCCTGGCTACTTTGGGGGTGCAAGTTTACACCATTGAAAGGCAGCGTAAACTCTTCGAATCAAATAAGCAATTCAGGTGGTTGCAATCTCAACCCGGCATTAAGTTTTTTTATGGGGATGGGTTTGAGGGGCTTCCCACATTTGCACCTTTTGATAAAATTTTGATTACCGCGGCAGCTCCTCATATACCCCCTAAGTTGGTAGCACAGTTAAAGCCAGGAGGAGTTATGGTGCTACCAGTAGGTGAAGGAGAGACACAACAGATGTGTCGAGTTACCAATGAAGAAAATGGTAACCTACGAATTGAACGATTTGAACAGTTCTCTTTTGTGCCAATGCTTACTGGAAAGGAAAGCTGAATCTTTCTTACCTTACAGCTCCAAATACCTGTTATGCGTATTGTTCCTTTTTTATGTAGTACTGCCATTACTATTGCCCTGGTGACTTTATTGGATAATTCATTGGGAAAGATCCCCCCGCTTGGTTCATTTTTAAGCCCGCAATATGGGTTTTGGCAAAATGCCGAACCGATTAACCAAGATTATGGAGGCAAACTTTTGTTAACAGGAATAAAGGGTCCTGTTGAGGTTTATTTTGACGAACGACTAGTGCCACATGTTTTTGCAACAAACGAAGAAGATTTATATTTTGTACAGGGTTATCTGCATGCTCGTTTTCGTCTTTTTCAGATTGATTTACAAACCCGGGCTGCTGCGGGAAGAGCAAGTGAACTGGCGGGTAGCAAAGCAATCAATTTTGACAGAGAGCAGCGTCGACTAGGAATGGTTTTTGCAGCTGAGAATGCACTTAAAGAAATTGAAGCGAATGCTACGTTTCGTTCATTCTTTGATGCCTATACAGCCGGTGTGAATTCTTACATTGAACAATTGACGGAAGCGGCGTTGCCCATTGAATACAAATTGTTACAAAATAAGCCAGAGAAATGGAGCAATTTAAAAACGGCTCTTTTATTAAAGATGATGTCCAAAATGTTGTCAGCTGGCACAGAAACGGATTTAGCTAATACCAATGCTAAATCTATATTTATGCCAAATGAGTTACAGCAGTTATATCCTCAGGTGCCTGATTCTTTGCTACCGATTGTTCCAATAGGTACGGAATTTCCTAAACCTGCTGTTATTCCAATAAAACCAGTCAATGCAGATTCTGTTTATTTTAATAATAAAACAACAGTAGCAGCACAGTCACTTGACCGTCCAGATCCAGGCAATGGGAGTAATAATTGGGTGGTGGCAGGTACTAAAACAAAAAGCGGATATCCTATTTTGGCAAATGATCCCCATTTGGAGTTGTCACTGCCTTCCATCTGGTTTGAAATCCAATTGAAAACGCCCACCCATAATTCTTATGGCGTTTCTCTCCCAGGTTCTCCTTTTGTAGTAATTGGGTTCAATGATAGTATTGCTTGGGGGGTTACTAACTCTCAACGAGATGTGAAAGACTATTATGAAATTAAATTTAAAGATCAATCACGTTCCGCATATTGGTTCAATAACCAATGGACGCCCACTAAAATGCGGATTGAGGAAATAAAAGTTAAAGACAGCTTATCTGTTTTTGATACAGTGGCCTACACAGTATTTGGTCCTGTACAATTTGATAATAGTTTTTCGAATGCTGCGGCGGCTGATCGTAATTTGGCCGTTCGTTGGGCAGCGCATGATCCAAGTAATGAAGGACTTACTTTTTTTAAGTTGAACAAGGCACATAATTATGCAGATTACGAAGAGGCCATTCGGACATTTACCTGCCCAGGTCAGAATTTTATTTTTGCATCTCGTACCGGTGATATTGCTATTTGGCAACAAGGGCGTTTTCCTGCCCGTTGGGAAGGGCAGGGGTTATACGTAATGCCTGGAGAAGACAGCAGCTATCTTTGGCAGGGTTATATCCCGCAACAAGAAAATCCGCATGCCATTAACCCGGCTCGTGGTTATTTGCAAAGCGCAAATCAACGTGCAGCCGATGGCACTTATCCTTATTTTATTCCTGGTAGCTACATCACTGCGCGTGGTGTTCGTATCGATAATAAATTGGCAGCCATGTCCGGTATAACACCAAAGGACATGATGGAACTACATGCCGATTATTACAACATTTCAGCTGAGGATCTTCGTCCTGTTTTATTAGCCAATATCCAGGAAGAACAGCTGCAAGGCAAAGAGCTAGCCTACTTGTCAATTTTTCGTGATTGGGATTTGATGGCCTCCCCAGACTCAAAGGGGCAAACTGTTTTCCAGTGTTTTTGGGATACCGTTCAAGCTTCTATTTGGAGAGACGAGATTGAGCGCACTAACCCCATGGCTCCATGGCCTATTGAACAAACAACCATTGAGTGGTTACTTCGCGATACGCTTCATACGTATGCGGACAATCGTAACACGCCTGCAGTGGAAACCCTTGCAATGATTGTTACAAGTTCGTTCAAAAAAGCGGCACTTGTTTTAGCGGCAAAGGAAGCCGAGGGTAAATTAGTATGGAGTCGATACATGAATCCAAGTGTCTATCATTTATTAAAAGATGCCTTACCTGCATTTGCCAGGAAAGGACTTGCCGTTGGTGGTTATGGTAACATTGTTAACGCAATTAAACATAGTCATGGCCCAAGTTGGCGTATGATAGTTCATTTAATAGATGGAATAGAGGCGTATGGAGTTTTTCCAGGTGGGCAGAGTGGTAATCCTGGAAGTCGTTATTATGACAATAACATTGCTGCTTGGGAGAAAGGAGAATACAATAGATGCTGGTACATGCGAGAGAATGATCGTACTAGCGAACAAGTAAAATGGGTGTTAGAGTTTAATAAATTATAATTTTTTATATGAAGTTTTTTTTATCAGTGCTACTTACGATGCTTGCTGGAATAGGAATTTCATTATGGTCGCTTTCTCCATGGTGGGGATTTGTGCCCGTGGCTAGTCTAGTGGCCATCGCCCTACATCAGGTTCCCTCCAAAGCCTTTGCTGCCGGCTTCTTGGGTATGCTCCTTGCTTGGGGTGGACTGTCCTGGTGGATCGATTGGCAAAACGCCAGCCTTTTATCTAAACAAGTAGCCGTATTGTTTCCATTACAAGGATCCTCCGCAGCATTGATACTGCTTACGGGAATTTTAGGAGGCCTTTTGGGAGGGATAGCTGCATTGGCAGGATGCTATCTTCGTAGTACTAAATCCAACGTGGAGTGATTGGCAGACCTCTCTTATTATTTTTTGTTTTTTTTGGTCTAACGCAGACCTATGCTGCGCTGGTTACGGGTAGGGTAGTTGACGCAGAGGGTCATCCGCTTCCATTTGCCTCTATATGGATACAAGAAACAAAGCAAGGTATTTCTGCCAATAGCGAGGGTCTATTTGAATTAACATTACCCCCTGGAAAATATAAAATCACCTGTCAATATGTTGGATTTGCTAAGCAGGAAAGAATAATAACGGTGACCAATGTAGTGATGCAATTGGATTTTGTATTGCTGAAACAGGAGTTAACCTTACCAGCAATTATTGTTTCAAGTAAAGAGGATCCTGCTTATCGGCTAATACGTGAAATGCTGAAGCAACAGAAATCCAACCAAGAGCGTTTGCAATCCTTTTCTTGCATGGTTTACTCGAAAGGGCAATTACGTTTACGAGACTATCCAACTCGGTTTTTGTCACAGAAAGTTGATTTTGAAGATGGGGATTCCAGTAAAAAAAAGTTCATTTATTTAGCGGAGACCCTCTCGCGTTATGCACTACGAAATGGCCAAGAAAAAAAGATTGAAGTGGTTTCTTCTAAAGTCAGTGGGGATAGTGATGGGTTTGGTTTAGCAGTGCCTGACCAATATTCTTTTTATGAAAACATTGTACTCCCCGGTACTCGTCTTAATCCAAGAGGATTTATTTCTCCACTTTCAGCTTCTGCTTTTTTGTATTATCGTTTTAAATTGCTTGGGTCATTTGTAGAGAACAACAAGCTGTTTAGTCGAATACAAGTAATTCCAAAAAGAAAAAGTGAACCAGTTTTTGCAGGAGAGATTACTATTGTACAAGAAGACTGGCAGCTTCATTCTGTTGACCTTGCATTATCTCGCACTCAGCAACTCGAGTTTGTTGATACCTTACAATTAGTTCAGTTGTATCGGGAGGAGGAGAAGGGCGAGTGGCGTATTGCCAGTCAGGTGTTATATCCAGCTGCAAAAAAATTTGGATTTGACGCCTTTGGTAGTTTTTTAAATGTTTATACCGAGTACACGCTCAAGCCAAGCTGGACTAAAAAATACTTTGATCGTTTTCTGCTTCGGTATACAGATAGTGCTAATCGTAGGTCCGTTGCTTACTGGGATCAAATAAGACCTGTCCCTTTAACGGCAGAAGAACTGCTTGATTACACCAAAAAAGATAGCTTGGAACAAAAGCGCCGAGACCCGGCTTACCTCGATTCATTAAACCGTATTAGAAATAAATTTAATCCTGCTCGCTTTTTCTTGACTGGTCAAACGCTTTATACAAAAAGGAATAAGTTTGATTTATCAGTTAATTCAGTACTTGAGCAACTTTCATTTAATCCTGCAGAGGGGCTTGTTCTTCAGCCACAATTGCGATGGCAATACAAATGGGATAGTTCTGGTTCCAGGAAGCAACTCAATGGTAATATAGTATTACGAAACAGCTTTGGCAATCAGCATTTCAATCCTTATGCAACTTTTTCCTATGTATTAGGAACCCAATTACGAAGTTCATTCATTGTGGGGTTTGGTCGTCAGGTTTTGCAGTTCAATGGACAGAGCCCTATAACTGATAAAGGGAATACCTTTTCCTCACTTCTTTATGAAGAAAATCGAATTAAATCTTACGAGGCACGCGTTGTGAGACTCGCGTACGCTAAAGGCTTAGGTGCAGGTTTATCCATGCAGTGGGGTTTTCGTTTTGAAGACCGCACCCCAATCGAAAATAAAACTGACTATACGTGGATAGATAAACCCAATCGCAACTATACTCCAAATTATCCAAGTGAATTGGTCAGTCAAAATATTACTAGACATCAGGTGGCTGATTTTACATTGATTGTGCGCTGGCAACCTGGGGCACGTTACATAAAGCTACCGGAGCGAATCATAAATGTTGGCAGTGATAAGCCAGTATTTAGTTTTCAATTGAGCCAAACCTTGGGTAGGCTGATGGGGAATGACGCGAATTATACAAAGTGGCGTTTGGGTATAACAGACAATTTTAATTTAAAACTTAAAGGCATATTCCGCTATCGATTCGCAATGGGGGGCTTTTTGAATAATAAAGCGGTGCCCTTGGCTGATTTCATCCACTTCAACGGTAATGCCTCACAACTTGCCAACGAATATTTGAATAGTTTTCAACTACTTTCTCTGTATAAGTTAAGCCATATCAATCCTTTTTATTCATTGGTGCATCTTGAGTATAATTTGAAAGGTTTTTTGACTAATAAAATACCGATTGTGAATAAGCTCAAGCCCTATCTGGTAGTAGGTATCAATGCTTGTTATAGTAGCCAATTACAAAATCATTGGGAATGGTTTGTAGGAGTAGATAATTTGTTGAAACAGATTCGTATTGATTATGTGGTGGGCTATCAGCCATCGGGTATTCAATTAACGGGTATACGCCTGGGCGTCAAAGGATTCTAGTTTTTATAAAGAACCTATCTTTACACTGATTTAGGATTTTGCCCAACCTGCAATTGGGGTTCTAGTCGAACTAAAATTCTTTTATGGCAGTATTACATAACCGTGTATCCCGGCGAGAACTAAAAGAAAAAATTGGTAACGATCCAACGCCGCGCACTACTATTTCCTTTTACCAGTATTTTCATATTGAGCAGCCTGCTTTATTCAGGGATCAATTTTATCAAACGTTACAACCCATTGGGGTTTTGGGTAGAATCTATGTTGCCGCTGAAGGTGTCAACGCTCAACTTAGCGTTCCTACGCATCAATTAGATGCTTTGCGTAATAGTTTAGATGCTATCACATCTTTACAAGGAGTACGATTAAATATAGCCGTACATGATGATGGAAAATCTTTTTTTGTTTTGGACATCAAAGTGCGTGATAAAATTGTAGCAGATGGTATTGATGATCCCACATTCAGTATGCAGCGTAAAGGAAAGTATGCTACGCCCGAGCAGTTTAACCAGCTAGCGCATAATCCCAATACCATCATTGTTGATATGCGCAACTATTATGAGTATGAAGTGGGGCATTTTAAAAATGCAATTGAAATTCCATCCAATACCTTTCGGGAGCAACTTCCCATGGCAGCCAACTTTTTGAAAGATAAAAAAGAGGCTACCATATTGATGTATTGTACAGGCGGTATACGTTGTGAAAAGGCTTCAGCTTATTTATTGCACCAAGGTTTTTCAAATGTTTTTCACTTAGAGGGGGGTGTAATTAATTACGCCAGACAAGTAAAAGAGAACAAAATGCCTAGCCTTTTTATTGGTAAAAATTTTGTTTTTGATGAACGCCTAGGGGAAAGAATTACCACTGACGTGATTGCGCATTGTCATCAATGTGGAAACGTTGCAGACACTCACACTAACTGCAAGAACGAGGGTTGTCATCTGCTATTTATCCAATGTGAATCCTGTGCCACTTTAATGGAGGGTTGTTGCTCAATAGCCTGTCAAGACACGCTACATTTACCAGCGGAGGAGAGAAAAAAAATGAGAAAAGGAAAGGATAAGGGACAGCATATTTTTAACAAAGCAAAAGATAGGTTAGCTACAATCCGGTTACCCTTCGATAACAAGACTTAGCTTCTTTGTTGTAAAGCAATAGTTGTCCTGTTAAAAATTTCTTTTTTATCCAGTTTTTTAGGTATAAACGGTTTTCCGATCACCTTTTCGTATAGCTCAATATACCGATTGGAAATTGTGTTGACCCACTCGTCACTCATAGTAGGAACTATCTGTCCCTCTTTACCCATGAAGTTATTTTCAATCAGCCATTCGCGAACAAATTCCTTACTAAGCTGCGGTTGTCGTTCGCCCCTCAATTGTCTTTCCTTGTAACCAGCTGTAAAAAAATAACGAGAACTGTCAGGAGTGTGAACTTCATCCATGAGATATATCTCATTTCCAATTTTCCCGAATTCATATTTGGTATCAACTAGAATCAGTCCTCTTTCCCCAGCTATTTGTGCTCCTCTTTCAAAGAGTTGTAATGCAATCGTACATAACTTTCCCCAATCATCTTTTGAGGCTAATCCAGATTCCACTATCGTTTTAGCATCAATATCCTCATCGTGTCCTTCGGCGGCCTTAGTAGAAGGGGTGATAATGGGAAGATCAAACTGATCGTTTTCATTCATTCCTGCTGGCATCTCAACCCCACAAAGTATTCTTTTGCCTGATTTGTAAGTTCTCCAGGCATGACCTGTCAAGTAACCTCTTACTACCATCTCAATTTTTAAAGGCACACATTTTTTGCCAATTGATACGGTCGGGGCAGGCGTTGCTAATAACCAGTTTGGGCAAATATCCCGCGTGGCTTCTAGCATATGACTGGCAATTTGGTTTAGAACCTGACCTTTAAATGGGATGGGGCGGGGTAGTATTACATCAAAGGCGGAGATGCGGTCTGAGGCAATCATGACCAACAAATCCTCTCCAATGCTATATACATCTCTCACTTTTCCCCTATAAAAACCGGTCTGATTTTTAAATTCAAAATTGGACATACTTCGAAAGTAAGTTGGCAGCCGTAAAGTACGGTAAACCAGTGAGTTTGAGATTTCAACAACTTATCCTAAGGGCTTAAAAATTAAATTTTTATAGTCCCCCTAAAACCCGTATTTTACAATTCTATTTTAAACCAAAATTCCATTTTATGAGAATAAGCTACAATTTCTTAGCTTCTTCACTTGCGGTGTTTTTAATTTCCTTTTCTGCTTATGCTCAACAGGTTACAGTCAAAGGTTCGGTGCGCAACCAAGCATCTAAAGAGACTGTCCCTGCTGTTTCTGTAGTAGTTAAGGGTACATCCCAAGGAACCTATACGAATGCTGATGGTCAATTTGCCATCACAGTTTCCAAGCTCCCTATTACACTTGTTTTTAGTTCTATTGGATTTTCTGACCAGGAGGTTAGTGTGAACTCAGCTGCTGGGATATCCATTGAGCTGAAAGTAAATGAATCGCTTGGGCAGGAAGTAGTGGTATCTGCTACTAGAACGCCCACCCGTATTCTGGAGTCTCCAGTTACAGTGGAGCGTTTGAGCTCAAATGCATTACGCAATGTTGCCGCACCTAATTTCTACGAGGCAATTGGTAATTTAAAAGGCGTAGACGTGCATACGGCTAGTTTGACTTTCCGTACCGTTACTACTCGTGGCTTTGTTAGCAGTGGTAATACACGTCTTAACCAGCTGATGGATGGTATGGATAACCAAGCTCCAGGTTTGAACTTTGCCGTGGGAAGCATGGTTGGTCCCTCTGATTTAGATGTAGAAAGCGTTGAGGTTTTATCTGGTGCTTCTTCAGCTTTATATGGCTCTGGTGGTATGAACGGAACAGTTCTTATCAATACGAAGAATCCTTTCAAATACCAAGGCTTTAGCTATAATATCAAACAGGGAATGATGCATGTTGATCAAAAGCAACGTGCGGCTGCACCTTTCTATGATTGGTCTTTCCGTTGGGCAAAAGCCTATAAAAATAAATTGGCTATTAAGTTAGCTGCCTCTGTGGTCAAAGGATCTGATTGGGAAGCTGAAGACTACCGTAACAAAGCTCAAATCGGAATCCTCAGTGCTGTGGTGCCGGGTAACAGAACTAACAATTCTGACTTCAATGGTATCAACATCTATGGTGATGAGACTGCAGCCAATATGAATGCTTTTGCAAATTTTGTACAAGGATCAATTCGTGGGGGTATTTTAGGTGCTACAGGTGGAGCGCTAGATGTTGTATCGTTGCTCAACGCTTATTATAACGTTATTGGAAATCCTCGTTATCCTACCGAAGCGCAGCGCCAAGGTTTCTATACATTTCCGTTCTTTCCAGCACCTGTATTGGGTGCAATCAACAGCCCTCAATTAAAGCCATTGATTGATCAAATGTTCCCTTTCTATAATGGCCTTAAGAATAATTATTTTGGAGGAGCTACTGTTTCACGTACGGGTTATGAGGAGCAGCAATTAGTAGATTATAACACGTTGAATGTTCGCTTCAATGGAGGCGTTCATTATAAATTCAATGACAAGCTTGAGCTTTCTTTTAATAGCTACATTGGTGCAGGTACAACTGTTTATACTGGTGCTGACCGTTATTCTTTGAAGAACTTAAGTATGGGGCAACATAAGTTAGAGCTGCGTCACAAAAACTGGTTTATTCGCGGGTATACCACGCAGGAGAATGCTGGTAAATCTTACAATGCCACCGCTTTAGGTGCGTTCTTGAATGAAACAGCTAGCCCCAGCAGTAGTTGGTTTCCACTATATATTGGCACCTTCTCTGAGGGTCGTCGTTTGAATGGGGCACTAGCCAGTGATTTTACACTACACCAAGCTGCCAGATCCTCTGCTGATGCTACACGTTTAATACCCGGAACAAAAGCATTTAATGATGCAATGAACCGTATCAAAGCAACTCCAATCAGTAAGGGCGGAGCTTTATTTCTTGACAGAACAGATTTCTATTCTGCAGAGACACAGTTGAATATTTCAGATATGGGTGGTTTCTCAGACAAAGTAGAGCTCATGGCTGGAGCCAACTGGAAACAGTGGGTTTTAAATTCTCAGGGAACACTTTTTGCTGATACGGCACAACTAATTCGTGTAAACGAGTATGGTGGTTATTTGCAAATGAAGAAAAGCCTGCTTGATGGTGGATTAACAGTTACCGCATCTGGACGATTTGACAAGCAAACAAATTTCAAGGGTCGTTTTACTCCTCGTTTATCTGCAGTAATCAAATTGGCTAAGGAGAATTTCTTGCGTCTATCTTACCAGACTGCGTATCGTTTCCCTACCAACCAAAACCAATATATCAGTTTAGTGACTGGTTCTGGCGTGTTGATGGGTTGTCTACCCGAGTTCCAGAACTATTACAAACTGAATTCTACTCGTCCGGGTTATACTGCTGCGAGTGTGCTTTCTTATAGAGCGGGTACATTGGCTGACTCCAATCGCCTGGTTCGTGCACGATTCCAGCCCGTAAAGCCTGAGACAGTTAAGTCTTATGAAATTGGATACAAAGGTGTAATAGCCAAAAAATTACTTGTTGATGCATATTATTATTTCAGCCGTTATGAGGACTTTATAGCTGGTGTAGCGCTTGTGCAATCTCGCACAGGTGCAAATTCTGATTTGTACTCTCCTTTCTCAAGCACTAACCTTTCTTACGTTCAAAACTCTGCTGACCCTGTTACTTCTACAGGATGGGGTGTTGGTTTTGAGTACCAGTGGGTAAGAAAATATGTGGTATACGGAAATGTATTTTCTGACAAACTACAAGATATAGAAACTGGAAGTGTTGGTTACTTCAATGCGCCAAAATATCGTGTGAATATTGGTATGCGCAATGAGAATGTTTACAAGAATGTTGGCTTCAATGTTGTCTACAAATGGCAAGATCGTAATTTTTACGAAGGAGCCTTTATTACCGGGACATTACCTGCATTCGGATGGTGGGATGCGCAGGTTACCTACCGTCCTCCGCAGAATCCAAAGAGCACTTTCCGTGTTGGTGGTACTAACATCGCCAACAACTATCAGCGTACTGGCTTCGGAAGCCCCTATGTTGGAGGCTTATACTATGTTAGTTATGGATATAACTTATTCTAATTGTTACAAAACAGTTGGGTAACTACTGGGTTTTAAGTATTCAGGTCCCGCCATTCGGCGGGACTTTTTTTTAAGTTGCTTGGCAAATCGTTTAATTTAGAGCCGTGGATGTAGCAAGTATTTTAAAGGGATGGTCCAAAGGACAATTCAGCCCTTTTTATTGGCTGGAAGGGGAGGAGAACTACTTTATTGATCAGTTAAGTAATGCAGCAGAAAAAACCATCTTAAAGCCTGAAGAAGCCGCTTTTAATTGCACGGTATTTTATGGGCGCGACACAACCTGGGCGGAAGTTGTGAATCAATGTCGTCGGTACCCCATGTTTGCAGAGCGCCAAGTGGTAATTCTGAGAGAAGCGCAGCAGTTAAGAGATATTGAAAAATTAGAACCTTATTTTGAGCAACCCCTTTTATCTACCATCTTGATTGTTGCCTACAAAGAAAAAAAGTTAGACAATAGGAAAAAAGTAGCTCGTCTGATTAAGGAGAAAGGCACTTATATTTCATTCAAAAAACTAAACGAAAAAGAAATTGCAAGTTGGGTAGAAAAGCGTCTTTCAGCCAATCAACTAAAGATTGCTCCGAGGGCTTTGATGTTGATGGTGGACCATTTGGGGAGTGATCTTAGTAGGATTGAACAGGAAATTGAAAAGCTTCAACTAAACTGCAGCGCGGGTACAGTAATTGACGAAAATGTTATTGAGCGATTTGTTGGAGTGAGTAAGGATTTTAACGTTTTTGAATTGCAGCATGCTTTGGCCTTAAAGGATTTTACGAAAGCTTTTAGGATAATCCAATATTTTAAGCAAAACCCAAAAGCGGCTCCGCTTCAATTGATCTTACCACTTTTATACAGTTTTTTTTCCAAAGTGTATATGCTATTTGGGACCGAAAATGCTGATGAGCGTTCTGTAGCAGCTCAGCTTGGTATTCCTCCATTTTCTATTCGAAATTACAAAGAGGCTGCTCGACTATATGGCTATCAAGGTACAGAAATTACGCTCTTGCTTTTGCATCAGTATAACTTAAAGTCTGTAGGAGTTGGAGCGCCTGCAACGGAAGATGCTGCTTTATTGAAAGAGTTGATCTTTAAAATGACTACCAACTAGGGAGTGTCAAAGAATTTGTAAGCTGTTTTGTTTATCCTTACCCAGTTGCTCAATCAAACCTGCTAATGACTCATATTTCTTTTCCTCACGTAAGTATGCGACCATATGTACTTCTAGTACTTCACCATAAATCTCTTGATCAAAATCAAAAATATTTACTTCAATAACGCGGCTTTTCCCATCCACCGTAGGACGAAAACCAATACTCATCATTCCTTTATATAAATGCGGTGCTCCGGCTGGTTTTGCAAATACAGCATAGATGCCATTCCCGGGGATAATTTTCTCTGGGTCTTCAATCTTCAGGTTAGCGGTTGGATACCCTAGTGTTCTACCAATTTTATTACCATGTACTACAGTGCCGCTAAAGAAAAAGGGGTACCCCAATAACTTATTAGCCTCAGCAATAGCGGCACGGGAAAGATGTTCGCGGATTTTGGTAGAGCTGATGGTTATGTCTTCAACTAGTTTTCGGGGAATTTCTTTTAACGCATACGCAAACTGTGCTGCTTTAGCGTGTAGCAATGCGTAGTCACCTTGTCTATTTCTTCCAAATTGGTGATCATGCCCAATAATAATTGTATGTGGTTTGAAATAGGCTACTAGAAAGTCCTCGATATATTCAGTAGCGGTGAGATTTGCAAATTTTTCTGTGAAAGGCACTACCACCAGGTGGTCAATCCCTGCCTTTGCCAGCAATTGTTTTCTCTCCTCTAGCGTATTTAATAACCGGATACCCAATATAGCAGAGCTAACTATTTTTCTGGGGTGGGGGTCAAACGTTATTAATACAGTTTCTCCATAAACCATTGCAGCGGTACGCTTGAGTGCATGTAAAACTTCTTTGTGTCCACTATGAACGCCATCAAAAGTTCCAATGGTTATTACAGCCTTTTTAAAAGCAGGAAGCGTATCTAATGCGGTATGTACTTGCATTTGGAGTGCAAAGATAGTTGTACCAGCTCAGTTGACCGAACCAGAAGGAATCAGTAAATTTGTACCACATGTCACGTTACGCAAAAAGAGGTGTTTCAGCCCAAAAAGAGGATGTACATGCTGCTATAAAACGGCTGAGTCCCGGACTCTACCCTTATTCATTTTGCAAAGTATATCCTGATTATTTGAACAACGATAATGAGTGGGTCTCAATTATGCATGCAGATGGGGCCGGCACCAAGTCAATTCTAGCTTATCTCTATTGGTGCGAAACGGGCGATCTTTCAGTTTGGAAGGGGGTTGCACAAGATGCCATTGTAATGAATTTAGATGACCTGCTTTGTGTGGGTGTCACTTCTTCACTGCTCTTCTCCTCAACTATTGATAGAAATAAAAAATTGATTCCTGGCGAAGTTTTAGCTGCTATCATAGACGGAACTAGTTCTTTTTTTGATCAAATGAGCCAACATGGAGTAGCTATTCAATTTATGGGTGGCGAAACGGCAGATGTGGGGGATGTTGTTCGCACTATAGCCATTAATGGAACAATGGCGGCCAGATGGCCTAAATCTCATTTGGTCACCAATGAAAAAATACAGCCTGGTAATGTTATTGTGGGTTTGGCTAGCTTTGGTCAAGCTTCTTATGAAAGCGCCTATAATAGCGGTATTGCCAGTAATGGTCTAACCAGTGCTCGACATGATTTATTGAATGATTCCTATCGGACTAATTATCCTGAATCCCTGGACCCAGCTATGGAATTGGATGTAGCCTACTCGGGGCCTTACAAGCTAAGCAGTGAAATTGTTGATCAGGAAAATCGGTATACCATTGGACAATTATTGCTAAGTCCTACCCGGACCTTTGCTCCTGTGATAAAAGAACTGCTGGCGCAAATGCCAACCGCGGTGAATGGTCTCATTCATTGTAGTGGTGGTGGACAAACAAAATGTTTAAAATACCTACCGGGAAATTTTAAGGTCATAAAAGACAATCTTTTTATCCCGCCCGTAATATTTAAATTGATTCAGCAGGCTAGTAATGCTGATTTGCGAGAGATGATGCAAGTATTCAACATGGGAACCAGACTTGAAATTTACACAGACCCCCACCAGGCGCAGGCTATTATCGATATCGCGGCTTCCTTTGGGGTGGCAGCCCAGATCATCGGACGCGTGGAAGCCGGTGTAAAAAAAGAACTACATATTCAACACCAAAATCAATCATTGGTCTTTTGATACTCTTTTTTCTATTTACTAATTTGTAATAAATCCTACTATGTCAGATTCAATAATTTCATTACAGCATGTGAATATCTATCAAGGTTCAGCCCTTGTATTACAGGATGTGAATTTGACCGTAAATAAAGGTGAATTTGTGTACTTGGTTGGTAAAACCGGATCTGGTAAATCTTCCCTTTTAAAAACACTTTATGGCGAATTATCGCTAGTGGAAGGAACTGGCACTGTAGCAGGATTTGATTTAAAAGAGCTGGATTGGAAACGTGTTCCTTTTTTGCGTAGAACACTTGGAGTAGTATTTCAAGATTTCCAACTTTTGACAGATCGTAATGTAAACGAGAATTTAAAGTTTGTGCTAAAGGCTACCGGTTGGACAGATGAGCGTTTGATGGATGAAAAGATTGCAGATGTACTTAATAAAGTAGGTTTGAAGTCTAAAGGCTTTAAAATGCCTTTTGAGTTAAGCGGTGGTGAGCAACAACGTATTGATATAGCAAGGGCGCTCTTGAATTCTCCCAAGCTTATTTTAGCAGATGAGCCAACAGGTAATCTAGATCCAGAAATGTCAGATGAGATTATGAAACTGTTGTTTCATATCAGCCGTGATTACAATACAGCAGTTGTTATGGCCACCCATGACTACATAGTTGTTCAAAAATTCCCGGCTAGAATGATACGCACTGGGCAGGGTAGAGTAGAGGAACTTGCCTCTATACACCTATAAGGTAATTAAATTTAAAGGTTCATATTTTCCATACCCTCTCCCATTAATTTGGTGCTTTTTCGTTTGAATAAATTTGGATCAAACTTTCCAAATCTCCAATTAATATTTAGTCTGAGTAATTGTGGATCTCTTCTTCTGAAAACATCTTGTGTGAACAAGGAGGATGCTGAGTATAGCTGTTGACGTCTTGTTCGTAATACATCGTTCATATTAAGCGAAATACTGGTCTGTTTATTTTTCCCTAACTCAACACGTATAGCGGCGTCTATAAAATAGTTTGCTTTTTGATATCCTTGTGCTGCACTAGCCTGACCCCACATGCCGCCTCCCCACATACCACCTCCGCCACCGCCCCAACGTCCTCCGCCGCCGCCACCGCTACCACCCGGGGGAAGAACTGACTTGGATAGATATTCTCCAGAAAGCTGAAGTGTGATGTTTTTGGGCAGTTTATAGATATTGTTGAGCTTGATCTGGTAGCTTACAAATGGGTCAATCGCATTTTCAAAAGTGGAAGCAAGCTGTATAGCTGAAGTGAATAAATTAAAATTGCTTGTCAAATCCCATTGGTTATTAATCTTTGTTTTTGCCACTAATTCCGCACCCGTTACATAGCTAGAATTGGCATTTATAAACGTATTGATCAGCACCTCTTTTCCAGTGATGGGATTGGTTTCTTTATCTTGGTAGCGGGTAATCAGATTGTCTGTATGTTTAAAATAGAGGGAGCCCAATAAATTATTTTTATTGGCGTAGGTTTTTTGGTAAGAAAGTTCAAAAGAGTTGGTGAATTCTGGAATCAAGCCAGGATTTCCTCTGCTAAGGTTCAGCGAATCCGCATAATCGGTAAAGGGATAAAGTTGGAAAAAATTTGGACGATTTATTTTTCGGGTGTAATTAAGTTGTAGTTCAGCATTCTTTTTTAGCTTGTTGCTGATGAAAAGACTGGGGAAAAGACTTACAGGAAAAGCTATTGAAAATTTTTCATTTCTATCTGGCAAGAAGCCATTGTAATCAGACCGCTCGGCGCGTAGTCCAATTTGATAGCCAAAATTGCTAACCTGTTTGGAAAGGGTGGCATATGCTGCAAATACATTATCGTCGCTGGTGTAGTTTACTGACAAACTTGGTATTTGAATGGTACCAGTAGCGGTTTTAATAAAGAAATTATTCTTATTATCGACCGTTCTCCATTGGCCTCGTAAGCCTGTTTCTATCTTTACCTTATCGGATAAGGGAAGGGTGTAATCAGTTTGAATTACTACATTAGTGTTGTCTCCTGATCCTGCTTGCAATTGGTCTTGAATTTTAACAAAGGAACTTAATAGACTGGTGTAATAGGTTGTGCGAATCTCGTTGCTATTTTCACTCTTACTTATATTTTGTGTAAAGTCAATAGACCATTCTTCACCTGCTCGTGGAAATAGATGCTTAAAACTAGCGCTTAGTCCTGTGAAGTTAAATTCACTTGAAGAGTTAGAGAAACGATCATTGTAGGATCGCGTACTAGGTGTAAAGAGCGAGTCTATGGTACTATAACTATCATTGGTAGGAGTGAACTTGCCGCCTCCTTTATTTATCGAAACCGAAAAGGTGTTACGATTATCTATAAAATAGTCAACACCTCCTCTGAAAAACAGAAAATTGCCCTTGGAGATACTACTGTCTTCTTGTTTTAGAAAAGTGTTAGGGTTTGCAATGAGTGTAGTTCGTTCGGTATTTCCCGCACTGATCGACTTACGCATGTTATAGTTCAAACTGCCAAAGAAATTGAGTTTATTCTGTCTAATATTAATGTCTGCTCCGCCACCCACCCGTGCCCGGGAATCAATGTTGGTGCGAATATTGCCGCTATAGCCTACGCGTTTATTTTTTTTGAGAATAATATTTAGAATGCCGGCCGTGCCTCCTGAGGCATCAAATTTTGCAGAAGGGTTAGTAATAATTTCTACGCTCTCGATCGCGTCCGCTGGTATTTGATCTAAACTTAATACGGTGGGTCTGCCATCTACGAATAATTGCGGTGCATTATTTCGCATTGTCACATTCCCATCCAGGTCAACATTAATTGAAGGGACATTACGCATTACGTCAACAGCGGTTCCACCTGCTGAAACTATATTTCGATCTACACTAAAAACTTTTCGATCAATTCCAAGTTTTAATCCTCCTGTATTGGCACTTACGGTTACATTTTCTAGTGTTTTTTCTACAATATCTATTTTGATGTTTCCAAGGTCCTTGTCAAGTGCAGCAATCATAGCAGTGAAATCAGTGTTTCCAGCTGTGGGCATTTTGAGGTCAAAGCCAATGGTTTGTTCGATGGTCTTATAACCTACCACATTGATACGAAGCTTGAATTGTCCAAAGGCGGGTATGTTTTCAAGCCGGAACTCGCCATTGGCTCGTGTTAACATGCCTGCTATAACAACATCTTTTCTCTTTTTGGTTAGGGTATCCAGCTTATTCTGTAGTAGTTGAACTGAGGCTAATTCAATAGGCTTTCCGGATGAAGATTCCAGCACCTTGCCATAGAAGCTTCCATTGGGGATCTGACGATTATTTGCGCCACCCCGTGACATAGATAAAGGTGGTTGTGCGTCAGCCGTTGCAAAAGCAAAAAAACTTAACAAAAGGCAATAACGAATTATCATGCTAATATTATGATTATTAAACGAGTAAGTTGGAATACGCCTGCGGATAGGTTTCATCGATGATTTAAACGGTTCATAACGTATATGAGAGGTGATTGTTCAACCTTAAGCCCGTTTTTGAGGTATTTTATTAAAAAAAACCTCGTCCGAAGACGAGGTGATGGGTGGCTAACCGGGCTCGAACCGGCGACCCTCAGAACCACAATCTGATGCTCTAACCAACTGAGCTATAACCACCAGGTATCCTATTAATCTTCAACGGGTGAAGGGGTTAAGGAGTTGCAAAATTAGGTAAAAACCTGCTTCTTAAAAAAATAGGGGCTCATTTTACATTATTTTTGATTTCTATGTTTTCATACTTAAAACATTGGTTGACTATGAAGAGAATTAGCGTGCTGGTGGTATTGGTCTTAATTGGATCGGTAGTTACTACTCAATTATTAGGAAAAAGCAAAACAAACCTACCTCCAGACAAGTATGAAAAAATCATGTTTCTGGTTGGTAAGATGTTAACAGATGGGCACTACAGTCCTCAGCAAATTGATGACGCCTTTTCTAAGCGCGTTTTCTATCGTTATATTACTGAACTTGATCCTGAGAAAAATATTTTTCTGAAGAAAGATATTGCTGCCTTACAAGTCTATGAAGCAAAAATTGACGATGAGTTAACTGGAGCGCCAATTCTTTTTTTCAAAGCAGCTGGCAATCTTTTCACCACTCGTGTTCAGGAAGCGGAGTTATTGTATCAGAAGATATTATCCAATTCGTTTGCCTTTACCGCTAATGAGGAAGTAGTGTTAGATGCTGCGAAATTGGATTTTTCGCTTACTGAATCAGAAAGAGAACAACGCTGGAGAAACAAGCTGAAATACATGGCACTAGAAAGATATGCGGAAGGTTTAGACCTGAATCAAAAAGCTAGTGAGAAAGACACTAAAAATAACAAGAGTGCTGAGGAATTGGAGAAAGAGGCGCGTGATAAAGTTGGGAAAATAATGGCCCGGACTTTTGATCGATTTAGAAATAAATTCAATGAGGACGATAAGTTTAATTTATTCGTTAACACCATAACAACCACTATGGATCCTCATACGGAGTTTATGCCACCAGTTGATAAACGCTATTTTGATGAAGAGATGAGTGGTCAATTTTTTGGTATCGGGGCTACGCTTCAATATGATGAAGGAAATATTAAGATTACCAGTGTTGTTGCAGGAAGTCCTGCCTATAAGTCTGGTCAAATCCAGGCTGGGGATATAATTCTCAAAGTAGGACAGGCTGAGGAAGAGCCAGTTGATCTTACAGGTTTTATGACAACAGATGCGGTAAAATTAATTCGGGGTAAGAAAGACTCAGAGGTTAGGCTTACCTTGCGAAAAATCGATGGCACTATCAAAGTAGTCTCATTAATCAGGGACCGAATCGTCCAAGATGAGGGGTATGCACGCAGCGCGGTATTTTTAGAGGATGGTAAAAAAATTGGCTATTTGTATCTTCCTGATTTCTATGCTGACTTTGAAAACCCAAACGGGCCCCGCTGCTTCACTGATGTTGCGAATGAGTTGGTCAAGCTCAAGGCGGAGGGAATAAGCGGTTTAATATTTGACCTTAGAAACAACGGGGGAGGCTCCTTATACGATGTGGTGCAAATGGCTGGGTTATTTATAGCTGAGGGCCCCATTGTACAAGTGAAGGACAGAGACCGACCAGCTACCATCTTGAGGGACAAGGACAGGGCTATCCAATATGAGGGGCCGTTGGTGGTGTTAGTAAATGAATTTAGTGCATCTGCCTCTGAAATTTTTGCTGCAGCTATACAAGATTACGGTAGAGGCATTGTGATGGGCAGCAGTTCAACATATGGTAAGGGTACGGTACAGCGCAATATAGGCTTGGATCCGCAGTACGGATTTTCCTCTACCAATGCTGAATTGGGGACAGTGAAACTTACGTTACAAAAATTCTATCGCGTAAACGGGGGCTCTACACAATTAAAGGGTGTTACCCCAGATGTGATTATTCCTGATAATATGGAGTATTTAAAGTTTAGAGAAAAGGATACAAAAGAGTCGCTCCCTTGGGATCAAATTGCTAAAACACCTTACATTACTTGGACGCCCTCTTATCTAAAAGATACTGTTGTTTCGCTTGCAAGTCAAAGAATTAGTCACGATACTCTTTTTCAATTAATCAACAGCACGGCGTCACTACTTTCCAAGCAAAATGAAAGTATTGTGAATCTTCAATTGGATACATATAAAAAAGCACAGGAGCAAGTAAGAGCCGCAGTTAAACGATTAGATTTATTACAACAAGGCAGAACCTCGTTACAAGTAAATGCTTTACAAGGAGAGGAAAACAGGTGGTCCAACGACAAACCCAAGCAGGAACGTTTTGAGCGCTGGTTAAAATCACTTGGCAAAGATATTTACGTTGAGCAAGGGATTAAGACCATGAAAGATATGATAAAGGAAATGCCCGCTACTGCTAAACGGGCCTGATTAATCAAGCATTTCTGTTAATACAGTTTAAATCCTCAAATGCAATTTCCAGTCGTTTGATAAAGGCTTCTTCTCCTTTACGTAACCATACTCTGGGATCGTAGTATTTTTTGTTTGGTTTGTCATCTCCTTCTGGATTGCCTAATTGTCCTTGCAAATAGGCTTCATTCTTTTTGTAATTTGTCAGGACGCCATCCCAAAAAGCCCACTGTAAATCTGTGTCAATATTCATTTTAATGGCGCCATAGGAAATGGCCTCACGGATTTGTTCTTGTGGAGAACCGCTTCCGCCATGAAATACAAAATAAACCGGTTTTGATCCAGTTTTGAATTGTTGTTGTATATAGTCCTGACTGTTTTTGAGAATAATGGGTCTTAATTCAACATTTCCAGGTTTGTAAACGCCATGAACATTTCCGAATGCAGCAGCTACCGTGAAGAGAGGGCTCACCTTACTCAACTCGGTATACGCGTATGCAACTTCAGAAGGTTGCGTATATAGTTTTGAATTTTCAACATCTGAATTATCTACGCCATCTTCCTCTCCACCAGTCACGCCTAATTCAATTTCTATACTCATGCCTAGTGGTTGCATTCGTTTGAAATAATTGACAGAAGTTGCAATATTTTCTTCAATGGGTTCTTCACTTAAATCCAACATGTGTGAGCTGAAAAGTGGCTGGGCTTTTTCTTTAAAATAAGTCTCACCAGCATCTAGCAATCCGCTAATCCAAGGAAGCCATTTTTTTGCAGCATGATCGGTGTGTAGAATAACTGGTACGCCATAGTATTTTGCCACATTGTGCACGTGAAGCGCTCCAGAGATCCCCCCTTGTATATTTCCCTGTAGTTGGTCATTTGGCATGCCTTTTCCAGCTATAAACTGTGCTCCGCCATTTGAAAACTGAATGATTACTGGAGAATTCACTTTCGCTGCAGTCTCCAAGGTGGCATTAATGGAATTTGTACCAATGGTATTAACTGCAGGAAGGGCAAAATTATTCTCAATCGCATCTTGATAAAGGGCTTTTAATTCTTCACCATGCAATACGCCCGCACGATATTTTTTCATAGGACAGGATAGTTTAGTTGTTGCAAATCTATTTTTTTTAAGCGTTGCCTAACGCAGCTATAACATCATATTTTGTGATTATATGATAGGCCCCAGTCTCGTCGCGCGTTAAAACAGCGCCATTTTCTTTGCTGATGTATTGCGTGAGTTTCTCTAGAGGACTATCAAAGGGTACAAGGGGAAATCCATTTTCCATTACAGCTTTAATCGAGGCATTTTTTAAATCTGGATCCGCGAATATTTTTTTAAAAAGCCCATATTGACTTATGGCACCAATAGGTTGCTCCTGTTCCATGACGGGAATTTGTTCAATGTCATACTTTTTCATCAGCTCAACCGCCTCGGATACGGTGTGTTGCTGCGTAACGGTTATCAATTTTTTAGCACCTCTACTTCGGATAATTTCTCGTATGGTTTTTACATCCAGAAATCCACGTTCCATCATCCATTGATCATTGTAAATTTTTCCTACATAGCGGCTGCCATGGTCATGTAAGATACAAACAGGCAAATCGCCTTTTTTAAGTTTGCTTTTTAATTGAAATAAACCTTGCAAACAACTTCCTGCACTAAATCCACAGAATAGACCCTCTTCTTTTGCTAACCTCCTAGCCATGATGGCGCCATCTTTATCAGTCACTTGTTCAAAGTGATCAATAAATTGCATGTCATAATTCTTTGGAACAAAGTCTTCTCCGAATCCCTCACTCACATACGGTTTTACTTCGTTCATATCAATTTGACCTGTTCTAAAGTAATGGGTGAGCAAGGATCCATAAACATCTATAGCCCAAATCTGAATAGAGGGGTTTTTCTCCTTAAGATATTGCGCGGTTCCCGTTATGGTTCCCCCCGTACCTGCTGTACAAATCAGATGCGTTATTTTCCCATCTGTTTGACTCCAGATTTCTGGTCCGGTAGACTCGTAGTGGGCCTGTCTATTAGCTAGATTGTCATATTGATTCATATGACAGGAATTTGGAATTTCTTTAGCTAAACGAGCCGCAACACTATAATAACTCCGGGGGTCTTCCGGTAATACGTTGGTTGGGCAAACGATAACTTCTGCACCTACTGCTTTTAGAATATCAACTTTTTCTTTTGATTGTTTATCGGTGGTTACAAAAATGCATTTATATCCTTTCACTACTGCAGCCAGTGCTAACCCCATGCCCGTATTGCCACTAGTTCCTTCTATAATGGTGCCACCAGGCTTTAAACGCCCGTCCTGCTCGGCAACCTCTACCATCTTTAACGCCATCCTGTCTTTGATAGAGTTACCGGGATTAAAGTAGTCAACTTTTGCCAGGACTTCGCAAGGCATCTCACTAGTTATTTTATTAAGGCGAATAAGCGGCGTATTCCCTATAGTTTCCAGGATGTTATTTTTTATATCCATTGCTATTGATTGATTCTAATGCTATGCGAATAGTGTTGTCGTTAGCGTTCAAAATCTGAAAATAACCATTATCTCTCCATTTGTATCTTGCGATAGTAGCTACGATTCTTTCTATTAAAAATACCTTTTCTGTAGCAGTATAGTTTGATCGTGTTGCGCTTGACCCGTTCTCAATGCGTACCCATTTATTCCAGATTTCTTTGATCAACAGTGTATCAGCTAGCAAGGACAAGGGGGTACTTTTAACATTAATTTTTGCAAAATACTCCTGATAAATTTGAAAGGAGAATTTATTAAGTAAAGGTATTGCCTTTAAAAGTGGTACTGATGTAAGCAATGAGGAGTCATGATTGTGTGCGGTTCTTATTTGGGGTGCGATACCATTTTCTTCTTTTAAGGTGTCACCGCATGGGTTGATAAAATAACGGTTGTTGCGTAAAGTATCCTCCGCCTTATAGGGTAATTGTATGCATCTGCCTAGTGGGGTGTAGTATCTCGCTACTGTGAGTCGTAGCGCGGCACCTGAATTAAGTTGATATTCTTCTTGCACTAATCCCTTGCCATAGGAGGTTTGTCCTATTATTTTACCTCGGCACCAATCTTGAATGGCTCCTGCAAGTACTTCACTGGCACTGGCAGAAAACGTATCGATTAAAAGCACCACTTTTCCTTTTTCAAATTGTCCAGGTCTTCGAGATCGAAATTCCTGTTTGCCAATTTTTTGTCCCTCTGTGTAAACAATCAACTTATCCTGGTCAAGAAATTCATCTGCTATGTCCACTGCTTCCGCTAATAAGCCTCCTCCATTACCTCTCAGGTCTAACACAAGTTGTTGTGCTCCTTGTTTCTTTAATTGCTCTACAGCTTGCATAAACTCCTCATAGCTGCTTTCTGAAAAACGCGCTAAGCGTATGTAGCCGGTATGAGGTTCTATCAAATAGGCAGCACTAATTGCTGGTAATAGTATACGATCGCGTTGTACTTTTATTTTTACTGTTTGTTGATTTCTAAATACGGCTAGCTCAACCCATGAATTTCTCTCTCCCATGACGAGTAATCGAATGGAGTCTGTTGATACGCTTTTTCCAGTAAGTGAAAAACTGTTTGCGCGTAACAATTGATCGCCTGATTGAAGACCCGCTTTTTCTCCGGGGCCATTAGGAATCACATAGGTAATAGTTGCTGTATCATGAAAGAGACTAAACTCAACACCGATGCCTTCAAAATGTCCGCGTAGTAATTCCGTAGATGCAGCTACTTCTTCGGAGTTAAAATAACTAGAGTGGGGGTCTAATTTTTCAAGGAGTTCCTCAACGGCAGTAGACGTTAGGCTGTCAAGGTTGACCGCATCTACATATTTACTATCAATTAATGATAGTACCTGCTGAAATGTAGATTGCTTATTATGTCCAAATAATTTGGATCCAGGGAAAAATAATTGACTTGCAAAGAGAAATAGTATAAGTGCAATAGCAATGATTGTTGGTAGTGCCGTATCCCTTTTTTTATTTCCCATTCAGGCCTATATTTTGCGTAACTTGTGCAAGTTAACTTATTTGTTTTGAACCTATTTTGTGTTGGTTGAACAATGGCTACTGTAAAATTGATCGCAGATAGTGGAGCTACAAAAACCGAGTGGTGTCTCCTAGAGGGATCTAGTAAGCGTAAGCTGTTAACCGCTGGGATAAGCCCTTATTTCTTAAGTACAGCTGAAGTTATTTCATTATTGCAGCAAGAGTTATTGCCAAGATTAAAAAAAGTAGCTATCCAGGAAGTTTTTTACTATGGTACAGGGTGCGCAAATCCAGCTAATGCTAAAATTGTATCTAAAGCACTTTCGCTTCTATTTCCTGCCGCTAACATTGAGGTAACGCATGATCTTATGGGTGCTGCACGTGCGCTATGTGGCAAGGAAAAAGGGATTGCTTGTATTTTAGGAACAGGCTCAAATTCTTGCTATTACAATGGTAAAAAAATAGCAAGAAACAGTCCTGGGCTAGGATATGTGTTGGGTGATGAGGGAAGTGGCGCATACTTGGGAAAAAAAGTGATTCAGTATTATCTCTATGGAATTTTTGATGAGGAACTCAGGGGTCGATTTGATTTGAGTTTTACTACTTCACCGGCTGAAATTTTGGAAAGTGTTTATAAGAAGCCACTTCCTAATAGGTACTTGGCGTCTTTCACTACATTTTTGGCAGAAAATAGGGGTCATTATATGATCGAAAATATTCTGGAGGATGGAATCAATGATTTTTTCTTCCAACACCTATGTAGATATACGGAAGTTTGGAAATTTCCCTTACATTTCACCGGTGGAGTTTCCTTTGTATTTAGAGATGTTGTGAAGCAATTATGTGAGCATTATGAATTTGAGTTGGGTAGCATACTTCGTAATCCCATGCAAGGATTAATAACCTATCATTCAAAGTAGTATGAGTTTTGAACGTATAACGGAGAAAAGCAGTTTGTATCGGCACTTGGAAAAGATGTCTGTCAGCCAATTGTTGACACTGATCAATCAAGAGGATCAAAAAGTCCCTACCGTGGTTGCCAATGCTATTCCCCAAATTGAAAAACTGGTTGAAGTGATTGCTGATAAAATGCTCATGGGGGGACGCTTATTTTATATCGGGGCAGGCACCAGTGGTAGATTGGGTATTGTAGATGCAAGTGAATGTCCACCTACTTATGGCGTTCCACCCGGTTTGGTGATTGGTATTATTGCCGGAGGCGAACAAGCCATAACAAAGGCGGTGGAAAATGCCGAAGATAGTTGGGAGCAAGGATGGATGGACTTGAATACACATGCTTTAACAGTTCAAGATGTTGTAATAGGAATAGCCGCAAGTGGAACTACGCCATATGTTATTGGGGCATTGCAGCATTGTCGCCAAAATGGAATCGTAACAGGTAGTATTTGTTGTAATCCTCAATCCCCTTTAAGTGCAGCTGCTGATTATCCCATTGAAGTGGTAGTAGGGCCTGAGTTTGTAACGGGAAGTACACGCATGAAAAGTGGAACTGCACAGAAACTAGTACTTAATATGATCTCTACATCGGTGATGATTCAATTAGGCAGGGTAGAAGATAATAAGATGGTCAACATGCAGCTTACTAATGAAAAGTTAGTGGATAGAGGGACCAAGATGTTGATGGAAAAAGCTAAACTTGAGTCTTATGAGTTGGCTAAGGAACTTTTGCTTAAAGCAGGAAGTGTCAAAAAAGCGTTAGCGCTTCTATAACTATTTCGCATGCATACGTTGGAGCCATTTTATAATTGGCAGCACATCTATTGTAGTGAACAGGACCCAAATTCTCCCTTTCATGGTAGAACGTATTCTGAGTTTGAGTTCTCGCAAACAGTCTATAACTACTACATTCATCCACAATGGGACGAGTTTGGAAGTAGGACCCTTTATTTAAAGGTATTGATGGCAGATTATGAGGAGCGTTATATAGTGATTGAGTTGCTGGGAGAATGGAATGATGCATTAGAAAATGATATCATGCAGTTGAAAAGAGAAGTACTTGAAAAATTTATGGAGCAGGGGATCTTGCACTTTATCTTGATAGGCGAAAATGTTTTGAATTTCCATTTTGATGGCACTGATTATTATGAGGAATGGAAGGAAGAATTGAGTGAAAGAGGAGGTTGGGCCGTCTGTTTGAATCTTTCGGTCTCCAGCTCCCTGGAATTTCAACAAGCGGGTCTTAATCGATATTTGCCCTTAATCACCCTGAAAGATTGGCGTATCTACAAGCCTTTTCACCTTTTCAAAAAAGTGGGCATAGTCTTGGCGTACTCTCTTCCAGGTGCTGATCTATAAAGTTGAAAAAGAGCGTTTTTTACAAAATTCTTTGCCATTTTTTACCGGTGGCTTGTTAATTTTGCAACCTGAAGAATTGCTTGAATTTTACTATCGCTAACCTTATAATTTCTAGCCGATGAAATGGTCTGCATTGTTCAATTCCTCTGTGGGTAGGAAATGGACTATGGGGTTGACAGGAATCTTTTTGATTCTGTTCCTAATTGTACACGTAGGATTGAATGCCTGTATTTGGGCAATGGACGGTGGAGTAATGTTCAATAAGGCAGCCCATTTTATGGGAGCCAATGTTGTTCCTCGTTTATTAGAAATAGGTCTCTTTGCAGGGTTTATTCTTCATATTTTCCAAGGGTGGTCGCTGGAGCTTAGTAATCGTGCTGCTAGAAAAAAGGGCTATGCGGTATCTTTGGGAAATAAAGGTAGTAAGTGGTATAGCCGTAGTATGGGTATACTCGGAACCTTGCTGTTTCTTTTTTTGGTCATGCATCTAGCTCATTTCTGGGTGCCAAGTAGGATTACAGGTTTGGAGCCAGTTCTTATTGATGGTAAAGAGTATCACAATTTGTATGGTGAAATGTTGAATGTATTTCAAGGTAATTTACCCGTAGTGGTTCTCTACTCCATTGGCTGTCTTTCTCTAGCTTGGCATTTAATGCATGGATTTCAAAGTGCATTTAGAACTTTGGGGGTTAGTAATCCTAGGTATTTGAAAATTATAGAAAATGCCGGAATGTTTTTTTCAATAGTGGTTTCACTGGCATTTGCATTAATGCCAATTAGTATGTACGCAGGTTGGGTAAAATAATTTTTAATCTAGTAATATTTTTCTATGATTGATTCCAAAATACCAGCAGGCCCACTTGAACACAAATGGACTGATTACAAAGGGCACTGTAAGTTGGTGAATCCGGCTAATAAAAGAAAGCTTGAAGTCATTGTTGTGGGAACCGGACTTGCGGGTGCCTCTGCAGCAGCTTCACTGGGAGAACTAGGTTATCAGGTAAAAGCTTTTTGTTTTCAGGACTCCCCAAGAAGGGCCCACTCTATTGCTGCACAAGGTGGAATAAATGCGGCTAAGAATTATCAGAATGATGGAGATTCTGTTTTCCGACTGTTTTATGATACAATCAAGGGAGGGGACTACCGTGCCCGTGAAGCAAATGTGCATCGTTTAGCAGAGGTTAGCGTAAATATCATTGATCAGTGTGTTGCACAAGGTGTACCATTTGCACGCGAATATGGCGGTTTATTGAATAATCGATCATTTGGCGGAACGCAGGTTAAAAGAACTTTTTATGCAGCGGGTCAAACTGGACAACAATTATTGATTGGCGCCTATCAAGCCTTGGAAAGGCAGGTGGCTTTAGGAAAAGTAAAGATGTATACGCGTCATGAAATGTTAGACGTAGTTGTCATTGATGGAAAAGCGCGTGGAATTATTTGCCGTAATTTAGTTACGGGACAACTAGAGAGACATTTTGCACATGCCGTTTTATTGTGCACAGGAGGTTATGGTAATGTGTTTTATCTCTCTACGAATGCGATGGGAAGTAATGTAACTGCAGCCTGGAAAGCGCATAAGAAAGGAGCTTATTTTGGGAATCCTTGCTTTACACAAATTCATCCTACCTGTATACCCGTTAGTGGAGACCATCAATCCAAATTAACATTGATGTCAGAGTCACTACGTAATGATGGACGAATTTGGGTGCCAGCTCTTAAGAGGGATAAGCGAGCTCCTAACGATATACCAGAGGAGGAAAGAGATTATTTCTTAGAGAGAAGATACCCTGCTTTTGGAAATTTAGTACCGCGTGATGTGGCCTCACGCGCTGCTAAAGAGCGATGTGATGCGGGTTATGGAGTAGGGACTACAGGGCAAGCTGTTTACTTGGATTTCAAATTCAACTTGATTAACAAGTATGGCAAAGCCGAAGCTAACAAACTTGGTATTGCAAATCCAGATACTAATACGCTTATCAAACTAGGTAATGAAGTGGTCAAGGAGGAATATGGAAACCTTTTTGATATGTATGAAAAGATCACGGGTGAAAATCCTTACGAGGTGCCAATGCGTATTTATCCTGCTGTTCACTATACGATGGGAGGCTTATGGGTGGATTACGAACTCATGACCTCTGTAAAAGGATTGTACGCATTAGGAGAAGCCAATTTTAGTGATCATGGGGCTAATCGTTTAGGTGCTTCTGCACTGATGCAAGGATTAGCAGATGGCTATTTTGTGGTTCCTTACACCATCGGCAATTATTTAGCTGATGAAATAGCAACAAAGCCCATATCCACATCACATCCGGCATTTGAAGAGGCCGAGCAAAAGGCAGCAGCACGAATCAATCAACTACTTTCCATTCAGGGAAAACAAACAGTGGAAAGTTTTCATAAGCGATTAGGAAGAATCATGTGGGATAAATGCGGAATGGCAAGGGACGAAAAGGGCTTGAAAGAGGCCATCTCTGCAATTCGTCAATTAAAAGCAGAATTCTGGTCTGATGTTCGAATTCCCGGTGGTAGCGATCAAATGAATCCTGAGCTAGACAAAGCTGGTCGTGTAGCTGATTTTATTGAATTGGGAGAATTGATGTGTCAAGATGCGTTAGACAGAAAAGAAAGTTGTGGCGGACACTTCAGAGAGGAGAGTCAAACAGAAGAGGGCGAAGCAAAAAGAGATGATGTGGATTACGCCTATGTAGCTGCTTGGGAGTATCAAGGAGATAGCCAATGGCAGCTACACAAAGAAGCACTTCAATTTGAAGTGGCTAAGCCTTCTCAACGTAGTTATAAATAAATTATCAACTCATTAATTGTATATTTTCTATGCAACACTATACCATGAATCTGACGTTAAAAGTATGGCGCCAGAAAAATGCTTCAACTGCGGGCCATTTTGAGACATATCCTGTAGCGGAAATATCCTCCGAAATGTCATTCCTGGAAATGATTGATGTGCTGAATGAAAAGCTTATCAAGGAAGGAAAAGAGCCCATAGCTTTTGATCATGATTGCCGTGAAGGTATTTGTGGAATGTGCTCGATGTATATTAATGGTAGACCCCATGGGCCATGGCAACAGAATACCACTTGCCAGCTGCATATGCGTGCTTATAAGGATGGGGACACTATTGTGGTTGAGCCTTGGAGAGCAAATTCATTTCCTGTAGTAAAAGATTTGATGGTTGATCGTAGTGCATTTGATCGAATTATTCAAGCAGGTGGCTATATCTCTGTAAATACAGGTAATGCAGTTGATGCAAATGCCATTCCGGTTGAAAAGGAAAAAGCGGATTCAGCATTTGCGGCAGCAGCTTGTATTGGCTGTGGCGCATGTGTGGCTGCATGTAAAAACTCATCTGCCATGTTATTTGTATCTGCAAAAGTTTCGCATTTGGCTTTGCTTCCACAAGGGCACCCTGAAAAGAAAAAAAGAGCCTTGAGTATGGTGGCTCAAATGGATAAGGAGGGCTTCGGAGCCTGTACTAATACAGGTGCTTGTGAAGCAGTGTGCCCTAAGGGAATCTCAATCGAAAATATAGCCCGTTTAAATCGTGAGTATATGATGGCTGGATTATCTGAAAGCGAATAAAAATTAGATAAATCAATCAGATGTGATGTTTATTTTACATTAAACATTGAATCTGAAATGCATCACATCTCCGTCTTTCACAACGTATTCTTTTCCTTCAATACGGAGTTTGCCAGCTTCTCGACAAGCTGATTCAGAACCATATTGTATATAATCTTGGAAGGCAATAACCTCTGCTTTGATAAAGCCTTTTTCAAAGTCAGTATGAATTACACCAGCTGCTTGTGGGGCCTTCCAGCCTTGTTGAATAGTCCAAGCCCTAACTTCCTGTACCCCGGCAGTAAAGTAGGTATAAAGATTAAGTAATTTATAAGCGCTATGTATGAGACGATCCAGCGCAGGCTCTTTCATGGCATACTCTTCCATAAAAAGTTGCTTGTCTGCCGGCTCCTCCATTTCTGCAATCTGTGCTTCAATGGAGTTATTCATGATGATCATCTCAGCATTCTCATGCAAAATGGCATCTTGTAAAGCCTTAGTAAATCTATTACCAGTATGCATCGAGGCCTCATCTACGTTTGCTACGTATAAGACAGGTTTTTCAGTCAACAGAAATAAATCTGCAATTGCTAAACGCTCCTCCTTACTGAGTTGAAGCCCTCTTATACTTTTCCCTTTTTCTAACTGATCCTTACAGCGCAATAATACATCCAGTTCGCCCTTTAATTTAGGATCTACACGTACCAGTTTTTCCGTTTTTTGAATCTTTTTCTCAACACTTTCCAGATCTTTTAATTGTAATTCTGTGTTAATGATATCCTTATCGCCAACGGGGTTAATAGCACCTTCATCTCTTAAAATATTCTCATCTTCAAAACAGCGGATCACGTGGATAATTGCATCCACTTCACGAATGTTACCTAAAAACTTATTTCCTAATCCTTCTCCCTTACTGGCTCCTCGTACTAATCCTGCTATATCTACAATTTCAATTTGTGTTGGTATAATTTTTTGAGGTTGCACTAAGGCAGCCAACTGATTTAAACGGCTGTCAGGCACATCCACTAATCCAACATTGGGGTCAATGGTACAGAATCGATAATTACTGGCCTGTGCTTTAGCGCTGTTGCTGACAGCGTTAAACAAAGTGCTTTTTCCAACGTTGGGTAAACCAACAATTCCAGCCTGAAGTGCCATAAATAAGAAAGTATTACTTTTTGTAAGCGGTTGCAAATGTAAAGGAATTCACCCTTCTATTTGGAACCAGCAACTTGATTTTACTATCTTCAAGGGAACAAATTAAATTATGACATTAACCAGAATATGGGCTGCTTTTGTCCTCATAGCCTTTATAGTGGGGGGTAGCCGATTATTGAATGGCGATGATAAGATTTTTGTAAGAATGATAACGGGCAAATCCTCAGATCGGTATGATTCCACTTTTTATCTATCTGTGGGAAATCCTACCCACCTAGGTTTAGCGGCAAACTATTCTACATTCCTAGCTGAATACGGGTACTTTTCTACTGCTGAACCAGCAAAAGCAAGCTTTCTGTTACACGATTTTAGACAGCAGGACTCAATCGCTTATTTCACTAAAATGTATCCAAGTCTTACGGTTAGTAGCTACATCTATATTCAATCAAAACTGGTCAGAAAAGTTGATGGCGTGATTGAGACTGCTAAGAACGCGTTTCTAGATATTATTTTGCCACTGGTTGGAATATTAGCCTTATTTATGGGTTTCTTATCTATTGCGGAAAAGGCTGGGGGAGTGAGGCTTCTTTCCAGACTGATTTGGCCTTTCTTTTCTCGAATATTCCCTGAGGTTCCTAAAGGACATCCAGCAACGGGACATATGATGATGAATTTTTCTGCAAACCTTCTCAATTTGGATAATGCAGCAACTCCTTTTGGTCTTAAAGCAATGGAAAGTCTGCAAGAGCTCAATCCCAATAAAAACGAAGCCAGTAATGCGCAATTGATGTTTTTAGCCCTACATGCCTCTGGTTTGACCTTGATACCTGTAACGATCATGGCTTATCGTTCAGGTTTGGGTGCAGCGGATCCCACCGACATATTCATTCCCTGTATGATTGCCACTTTTGCTGCTACGATGGCTGCACTTTTTATTGTATCGTGGAGACAAAAGATTAATTTATTTCAACCCGTAATTATCGGTTGGGTAGGTGGCATAACAGCTATTATAGCTTTACTGGTTAGTTATGTAATGCGCTTGGACGCGATGGCCTCACAACTTTTTTCATCCCAATTAAGTAATGGAATTATTCTATTCATTTTTGTTGCCATCGTAGTGGGTGGTTTATACAAAAAGATTGATGTTTTTGATGCGTTTGTAGAGGGTGCTAAGGGCGGATTTGATACGGCAATTCGAATCATACCCTATATTGTTGGCATGTTGGTGGCTATAAGTTTACTTCGTTCCAGTGGAAGCTTCGATTTTCTAATTAATGGAATCAAATTTTTATTTTCACTAACTGGCCTGGATACCCGTTTTGTAGATGGGTTGCCCACTGCATTAATTAAGCCATTGAGTGGAAGTGGTGCGCGAGGAATGATGTTAGATACTATGAAAACCTTTGGGCCTGATTCGTTTGCAGGACGCCTTTCTTCTGTTTTACAAGGATCATCAGATACCACCTTTTATGTAGTAGCTGTTTATTTTGGCTCTGTAAATATCAGGAATACCCGTTATGCAATTGGCTCAATGCTGTTAGCTGATCTGGTTGGTGTAATCACCGCCATCATGCTCAGTTATGCATTCTTTGCGTGACCAATAACTACTTAGGTTAATAAAAAAGCCGTACTAGTAAGTACGGCTTTTTATAGTTATAAGCTTGAAATTAATAATTCAAGAAAACGCTAACAGCGCGGATACTTGTACCACTAGTAGCGCTGTGAGAGCCGCGGTATACAACTGTGTAGCTTCTTTGTGGTATTAATGTTGAAACAGTTGAAGTAGCAAGCACTGTGCTTGTTCCGGCTAACCTTACTTGAAACGCTTCAGTACCAATTCGGGTGGGATGAACAACAAATTCTGTAACGTCAGTATACTGAAGATTTGTTGCCACAACCTCGTTTTTACCAAGAGATACAATATCAACTGCAGGTGTTACTGCTAAGCCATTATACGCAAAGTTGGCAAAGCGCACACGGCAGGTAGTATCACTAGGGATCACCAAATTTGTTCTTACAGTTTTTTGTTTTGGTGCAGTAGTCGTGTCATACGTAAAGACCGTATAATTTCCGCCTATTTCAAAATTCTGTGCAAATGATAATTGAGGCTGTGTAGAAGTGGATAGTGTATCTCTTACCATCATATTACGAAGTCCACTGGTTACTCCATACCCATATCCTGTAGTTGGGAAAACACTACCAGTAGTTAAGGCAGCACCATTTACAGGCTTTCCATCTACATAAACATAATTACGGCTAGCACCCACGGTGCCAATAAATGCCTGAATAGTAGATCCGCTCCCAGTATAATAGTCAACCGCTAACTTTTTGTCAAAAGATTTTTGACAAGAGCTTAGCATGGCTGTTCCCGTGAAGGCTATTGCCACGGTTTTGAAAAAAGAATTTAGTTGCATATAAGTTGCAGTTTAGCTGTTAGGTTAAGGTTTAGAAAACCAGCATTCTTTAGTGATGTAATCAGGTGCAAAAGCTCCTAAACGGTTTAATTCATCAACATTATAGAGGTATTCAGAATTGTAGCGAGGTCTTACTCTATAAATCCACTTACCTAAATTGTTTGTATAAAGATCAATGCCCGTAGGTGGAGCAAACTCCCTGTACACTTGTTGACCAGTTGCAGGATCAAGATCTGTGTAATGATAACGACGCATATCTACCCAAACTTCAGTTACTCCCCAGCCATACATGGAAATATATTTTTGCATCATGATGTGGGATAGGGTTAAACCAGCTGCAGCTGGAACCACTAAAGCATTGTTAAGGTAAGCATCACGTTGCGCATCTGTCATTCTAGAAGCTGTTGGTACACTTACTTCATAATTAGTGCGCAATTCTTGGAAGTTTAATTCAATTCCTTTTTTGTATGCAGCTAACGCCCCTGCTTTGTCCCCCTTGCGAAGCATTGCTTCAGCTTTTAAAAACTGAATTTCAGCAGCAGTAATTATAGGGAAGATAGGAGCATTTTTGAAGATAAAGCGGCAAGCATCATCATTTCCAGGTGCAGCAGTAATCGCGAAAGCACCACCCCAGAAGTTACCAGGTCTATCATTTACACTGGTCAAAAGATCTGATCCCTTATTGGGTCTGATTCCTTTATAGGTCCCATTGGGGTTTTCTCTAATTATATAAGGCGCACGAGGATCAACATTTCCTGTAGGGAACTGTCCATTTAAGCCTGACATCAAATCTGCAATGAACTTAGATTGACGTAGGTCTCCGATGTTGCCTCGGAAAGGGGACCAGAAGCTAAAAGTTCCTGTTCCACCAGTGTTAGACCATGTAATGTTAGTATTCTCACTATTGTTTTGCATGGCAAGGTTAGCATAGAAGATAACTGAATCAGGCTGGTAGATAGATTTGTTGGTAACACGATTGAACGTCCTGGCTAGTACACCGTAAGTAAATCTTCTCCAGCGATTAATGTCACCTCCATTTCCGTAACGGTCACTGATTGCTAAATTAGCTGGATTCACACCTTCACCTGTTTTTGAAAGATTAGCCAGCGCTGCGTGACAGAGTTTTTTCACCTCTTCATATACGTCTGGTTGCGGGTCATATTTGAAAACTAGTTGCTCAGGACGAAATGCTTCACGCAAAATAACATCATCGTGAACATCAGTAAGTGTCATCCATCCCCAGGCTCTTACAGCTTGCGCAACACCTACATAGTCCCATTTTTTCTCTTCTGTGCCCCATTCAATAATCCTACTTATGTTGGCACCCATGCCATAATAATGCATCGCCCAAATGCTGCCCAAAATATCACTTCTGTTTATAAAATTATCTCCCATTTGGTCATACTGGTTGCCCACACCGACAGTAGCCCAAAACTGCACATAACGACCAAAATATCGTCCATCATTTTGTGGGCCGTACAGCGTGCCATTTGCGGAGTGCTGAATGGCCATATTCGAAATAATTCCAGGGAGGAGTTGCTCAATGGGTTGTCTTGTCTGCGCATTTGGGTTAGCAAACGCATCATCAATTTTTTTTGTACATCCCGTTGCAAAAAAGATAGCTGCCATGGCAGGTATCATCAACGATTTTAAGAAGTTTTTTTTCATAAATACGTTTTTCAATTATTAAAAGGATGCTCTGATACCAATATTCAATTGCATAGGAGCGGCTAGGGTTCCGTAATCAAAACCAAAAGCACCAACTCCACGACCCGCAGCGGTGTTGCCATTTACTGCTGGATCAGCTCCGCTATAATTGGTAAAGAGTATCAAATCATTTCCAGTTACAAATGCGCTAAGATTTTTTACACCACGAATAATATTCTTCTTGAAAGTATAGCTCATGGTGATATCTCTTAAGCGGAAGAAATTAACGTCTCTTTCAATGAACTCCTCATCGGGTAGGAGATAATACGCATCATTTAGGGCAGGTATGATGCTGATGGTATTAGTAGTTGGCGTAGCTGAATTCTCTAAGCCATCTCTTAACACACCAGTCACCACTCTTGGTACATAACGGTCTGCTGTGTATTTGCTAAGTCCGTTTACTGTCATGAAACGATTTGTACCATTAAAAATATCTCCACCCATTTTTAAATCCCAAAGCATACTGATACGCCAGTTCCCCATTCGGAAGTTATTAGACCAACCTGTGGTAAAGTCTGCATTTCTGTCGCCAATCACTCGGTATGTTGCATCAGTAATAGGTAATCCATTGGCAGGATTTATCATGACCTGACCGGCATTATTGCGCATGTATTTTGAGCCGGTGATTGAAGTAGTTGGGCCCCCAAGTGTGATACCTCCTCTTGCCGTGTAAAGCCAGGTGTCTGCAATGTAATATTCAGAAACGCTTTTTGGCAACTCAACCACTTTGTTGCGCATCCGGTTGAAGTTAAAACGCATATCCCAACTGAACTTAGCACCTTTCTTCACATTGTAGTCAAGCACTACCTCGATTCCTTTATTACGAGTAGAACCAGCATTTTGTGTATTCAGCACAAAACCCGTTCCGTAACTCAAACGGAAATTTTCAATAATCTGCCCTTTATTCAAGGTGTTGTAGTAGGTAAAGTCAACACTTAAGCGACTATTGAACAAACGGAACTCAGTTCCTAATTCGTATGTGTTCTGTTTTTCAGGCTCTAACTCTGCATTGTTATTGAAGAAACCATAAGAATATCCACCGCCACTTGCTTGGTTGTCTACAAACACAGATTGTGTGGAGTAGGGGCTATTCAAACGGGCCGTACTGGCACGTGAAGCACGCAACTTCCAGTAGCTCACTAAACCATTCTTTTTCAATTCTGGCAACATATCGCTCATGATCAAGCTCACGCTCATACCCGGATAATTATAATTTCTATTTTGAACGGGTAAAGTAGAAGCTTCTTCAAAGCGGTGTGTATAGTTTACGAATAAATAGTTTTTGTAACTGTAGGCAACCTCTCCGAAGAAGGCTAATTGGCGTAATGTAACATAGTTCCACTCACCAAACTTATTTCTATTCAAGCGGAGACGTGTATTTTGACGAGTTACATTTGAGTCCATATAATTGCCCATTATTTGAGTAAGTTCTCGGTCAGTAACAAAACTTCCATTCTTGTACATTTTGCCGTTTCCACCAGCCGTGTTGTTAAGTCCACCTACAGAGTCCACAATGTTTAATCCGTAAACGGCAAACATTTTTGTAGTGTAATCCTGCCACATAGTTCCGCCCATAACACGGAGGGAGGAACCTTTTCCTAAGTCTTTTTTCGCGGTAGCGGTAATGGTATGGTTATAGCCTGTATACTGTCTCCAGTAATTATCTAAGGAGCCGCCTTGTGCTGCACCTAGATAAAAGGATTGAGGATGTAAAAACATGAAACCATCCTGACTGTATTGATCATATCCAAAACGACCTGCAATAGTTAACCATTTGTAAGGATTGATATTGATCCCCATGGTATACGTCTTGCGCTCCACTTCGTCTTTTCCAAAATTATTTTTGACATTCCATAATGGGTTGTCATACTCACCATTGGTAGAAGAATTATCAAATAGGTCAAGCTTGTCTCCAGTTTGGTCATTTTCAAAAGTTCTGATATCATTAGTACGAGGCCAAACCAGCAAGCTAAGTAGGAAGCCACCCGCACTTCGCAACACTTTATTGTTAGTAGAACGAACGTATGCGAAAGAAGGAGTGATGTCAACTTTTCCTTTGAGAAGTTTGGTGGTGTTGGAAATACGGAAGTTGTATCTCAAGAAGTCATTGTTAGGGACAACACCTTGTTGATTGAAGTAGCTACCAGATACACGAAACTTACTTTCTCCCACGCCAAAATCTGCGCCGATGTTATGCGTTTGTGCAGTTCCGGTACGGAAAAAATTGCCAACGTTATCAAATAGCTGTGCCCCTGGTGTATACTTGGGTCCAAAACGACGGAAGCTTGTTCCGGCTAACCCATTGGTGCCTGGTCCGTAGGTATCGAGTGTTTCAGGGAATCGAGTTACTTCTTGTATACGGAAACTATTATCATACTGAAAGGCAAACTTGTTGGTTTTAGCCTTTCTGGTAGTTATGATGATGGCTCCAGAGCTTGCTTGGCTTCCATAAAGAGCGGTAGCTTCAGGTCCTTTCAAAACAGTAATGCTTTCAATATCACTTGGATTGATGTCGGCTATACGATTTTGATAGTCGTTGAAGCGATTCGGACGGTCAGAGGCAAGTCCAATAGTTGCTCCGCCAGAGGAGGTTTCATTCATTGTTGAATTATCCATTACAACACCATCCACTACATAAAGTGGTTGATTGCTCAGTGATAACGAGTTAAATCCCCTTAGTACAACAGAGGAGGAGGCTCCAGCTATACCGGAAGTGGGATCAAGTGTTAAACCAGCCACACGCCCTTGCAAACCATTGATAAAGTTTTCACGTTGTGTTTCTTGGATTTCATCTCCCTTCAAGGTTTGCGTAGAGTAACCCATTGAGCGTGGATTTCGTTTGATATCCATTGCGGTAACTATCACTTCGCCCAACGTATTGTCTGCAGTTTTTAAATTCAAGCCGATTGTTTCGCTAGATCCAACTTTTACATCAGTTGTTTCATAGCCAACGCTAGAAATTTGAAGTACCTCCCCCGTGTTAACACGAATGGAAAATTTACCGTTAGCATCAGTTTGTGCAAGGCGTCGAGTTCCTTTTACTCGAATCGTTACACCAGGCAGCGGAGATTTAGAGTCTTCCGCCAAAATTGTACCGCTCAGCGTTCTTTCCTGTGCTTCCACTGTTAGTGGACTCACAACTGAAAGCATCGTAAACGCCAAAAGGACATAGAGAATTTTTCTCATGGCTGTAAATTTGGTTATATGAATTGCAATTTATAGAAATTTCAGCTCCGAAAAGCCTTTTATAGAAGTAGCTAGACACTATTTACGAACATCAAAATTCAAGCTAAGTAAGTGTATATACTTATTAATTGAAAGTCAACTATTTTAGTAGGTCCAGCCTGGATTTAGGTCTTCTTGAATCATTCCATTGGAACAGGGGAAGACGCATCTCTGCAGGATTTTTTTGTTGAATGGGCCATACTGTTCCGCTAACAGTACCGCGAAGTACAATCCGGTCAAGTGCTTGTTGAAAGAAATAAATATCAATTAGGTCACTTTTGGATTCATTAATTCCTGTGTAGGAGCTATCCTCATCTTGTAAAAAATAGATGGTGGCCGCATTTCCAAAAGCTCTTACAGAATCTAATGCGCCTGCTGTAAACTTACCCTCCATTCGTATCGACCCCACTTGATTATAAATGCCAGGCCCTCCCTCACTTATAATCATGCTGTTTTCAAAGACAGTCAATCGATCAGCTTTTTTATTTTTTGTAAATAGCCAAATGGTATCACCCGTAATCTGACTCTCTTTTGACCAAAGTACAGGATCGCTAAAAAGCCTAAATGCGGAGTCTATATCTGTGTAATAGAGACTGCCGCAAACTGCTTGTAAGGAATCAGAAAATATTTTGACATGATGAAAAGCTTCAATATATCGAACGGATGTATCTTTTTTTACGAGTGTAATGCCAGTAGTTTGTTTAATGCGGCTGGTATCTTTTCTAGTTACACGATCCTCCTTTTTATTTTCTATTACTGGCTGCAAAGCTGTAAAAATTGTATCGGCTGTGAGGTATAATGAATCAGCGTCTTGCTTGATAATTAAAAGTGGCTTACCTGTGGCCAACATACGTTCATTTTTATCCTCCCTGTATAATTGACCAGTGACTAATGTGGTGCCTTGTGCCGTATCAACCACTACTACATTCCCAATTGCTTGAGAGGTACCTGTGCTATCATCAAAGGCAATTTTATCTCCAGTGATTGTGGTAGCGCCATCAATTATTACTGGCCGTTGGTTGAATGCTGCTTTTCCTCCCTTGTAAAAGCCATCCTGTGTTTCTATTCTTCTACCACTACTATCAATGATGGTTGTCTTAGCAATGAACCGATTAGTTTGTGTAGCGGTGTTGTATAACAAAGAGTCTGTGCTGATTCGATATGCCGGGTCAGTCAATTGTACATTATTCTTGAAATAGATCTCTTTAAGGGAAGCATAATAGTAGCCCTCTTTGCTGGTTAAAATTGTCTTTTTGTTTACTACTCTTCCGCCTTGTGTATAGATGCCAATATCTGTTTGCAAATTATATTCAAGGGAAGGGGTGGTTAGCACCGCCTTACGGTCATTTAAGGATACGCCTCCATCCAAATAAGCGATTTTTTTATCTATGAGATAACGCAAGTGACGTGCATTTACTTGAATACTATCACCGTCTTTAATTTGAATTTGCTGCCAGGCTTCAAAAATATTGGCTCCATTATTCAAGACACAACTGTCACAGTTAAATAGGGCTTTTCCTTGTCGCAAGCGTACATGTCCTGCTAAAATTTGAATGGTAGTTGTATCATCTGTTTTTAAAAGTGTCAGTCGGTCTGCCCCGAGTATTTCAACTTTATTGGTGTCCTGCGGTGTTGCGAGGGAGTCTAGCTTAATTATTTTTTCTTGTCCCGAAACAAAAAAAAGAGAGGGTAGGAGTAAGCAGGTTGTTAGAAAAACACGGATTAAGGGCGTGTTCATATTTATTTTCTTGGAAGCGAGTCTTTACTAATAGGAGCGATTAACGGGATTGATTTATCTTTTTTCCCAAAAACAGAAAAACTCACATAACGTTTTGGGTGTGTTTTTAAATCATCTAGCAGGATCTCAGTGCTTAGTAACGTTTGTTGAAGTTGGTCATAAAGCTTCCTGTCATTTAGTAATGCACCCGCAGTTCCTTCTCCATGTTGCAAGGAGTTAGTAATTACTTTTAAATTTTTAATAACTACAGCTAATGTGTCAAAGGTGTTTTTCAGCGGTAAGGATGCGAGTGAGGCTGTGAAGGAAGCGGCATTATCTGCTGTTTGTTCAATTGATGTGGCACTTTTACTAAGACGCTTGGTTAGTGTAGCTATATTTTCTAATGACTGGTTTACGGGACCATTTTCCATTAAATAGCTATTCAAAGCGGCAGTTGCCAAATTTAAATTTGCTATAGTCTCGCGTATGTCTTTTCTGGTGCTGGCATTCAGCACATCGTTAACACCCGCGAGTGTTTTTTTCAGTGAGTCAAGAATACCGCGTACGCTACTAATGGTAGGGTCCAGTTGTGCTTTAACGTCTCCCAAAAGGCCTGTTTCTGTTCTTGTTTGAATAGTGTCTCCGTCCTGTAGCATCACTGATTCATTTCCTCGCTCAATAACAATGTATGAAGAGCCTACTAGACTGGATGCTATGTAAGCAACGGAGTTGCGAGGAATATTGATATTGCGCGTCAAGTTAATGGTAACGACTATAGCGCTTACATTTTTATCTTTTTCTTGTTTTTGGTATACGGCGCCAACGGGAAGGCCATTGATTTTTACTTCATTTGATTTTTCAAGGCTACCTAAATCAGTGAATACCGCATAAATTTTCTTGGAGGGAGCAAAGAGATCTTTTCCTTTTAGATAATTCAACCCAATAAATAGCAAGGCCAACGCAATAATAGTTAGCGCACCTACTTTCGTTTCATTGGATACTTTCATTTTTTTGTCTGTTTGTGTTTATCTTCAACTGCCTCAAGAAATGACTTCGTGGCTGCTAATTTTGCGGTAGTAGGTGCCGTGTTTTCTGGTTGTTGTTTTTGTTCAAGCCAGGTTAAATAATTCCTCAATCCTCTTACCATACAAGCAGATAATTCCTCTTGACCAGTTTCGCTATTGAGATAATCCTCCTCCTCAGGGTTAGAGATAAAACCTGTTTCAATTAGTACGCTTGGCATGGCAGTGGCTTGCAACACCCAAATTCCGATTCCACGTTGACGAACATCTCTGTCTACTCTCCCCACTTTTGCAAATTCATCTTGGATAAAGCCAGCTAATGTGGCACTTCTTTTGAAATATTGTTTTGTTTTGAGTAGTGAAATGGCAATAAACTCCGGGGAGTTAACGTCAACGCCTCCATAATTTTTTTCATAATTCTCTTCTTGCATCATAGGTGCGTTTTCGATAATGGCCAATTCCTTATCCTCACTTCTATGTGCCCCCCATATGTAGGTTTCAGTTCCTTTGGCCTCACTTGGCAAGTTGGTGTATTTGTACTGAGGCACTTTTTTGGTTCGTTTTTTTCTGCTAGCCCCTTTTCCAGTGTAGTAGGTAACTGTTTTGTACCCAACAATGGAGGCAACTCGTTTTCCGCGTGCAGCATTAACGTGTATACAGAGGTAGAGATCTCCTTTGTTTTCGTTGGCAAATTTTGCACGATCATGTAACTCAGGATAGGTGTCCGTTGTGCGGGTATATAGTACTCTTAGCTCAGGAAATTCTTTGGCTATAATGGCACCTAATTTCAATGAAACATCCAGGCATATATCTTTTTCATAACTAAACTGACCTTTGGCTCCATGATCTTTTCCACCATGCCCCGGATCGATAATTACGGTTCCAATTACTTTTTTAGGGCTGGTTTTTGTTGAAATAGGCCTAACAAAGGAGGATACGGTTAGTAGTCCGCCGGATATTAAAAAAAGAAAGAGTATTCGTTGCGTCATGTTGGGAAAACTAATATTCACATTTTATTTAGTGTGGCTGTCAAATGGCGATTCCATAAAAGGTTACATTTGCTCCGCCGCGTTTAAAAGATGCACAAATTTAAGCCAAATTGCTGCTTATGGCGGATCTGTTTCGTCGCTTTATTTTATGCCCATGCGTGCATAACTCATTTAGCGGCTCAAACTACTCCAACATTTCGCAGATCCTTAACAGTTCAGCCAGCTGACACATTACCACTACGCACTGATACTATCAGGCAGCGTGTAGATACATTTCAACTAAAACGTTCCAAGGATACGCTTGAGGCTCCCATCAAATATGAGGCAGCTGATTCAGCGGTAGTACGGGTGCCAACAAAAAAGGTTCTACTCTACGGAAAGACAAAAACAATCTATTCCGACATGGTTTTGCAAGCACCTAACGTAGAGCTAGATCAGCAGACACAAATTGTGTTAGCTACTCGTTCTGTGGATAGCGCAGGTAATACTATTGATGCGGCTAATTTCAAAACTGGCGAAACTGAAATGACCAATGATACTATTCGGTATAATTTTAAAACACAAGTTGGGCTTACCACAAAAACATATACGCAACAAGGAGAGATGCTTGTCATTGGGGAAAAAGCAAAAAAGGTTAACGCTAATACCACTTTTATTAGCACTGCACGCTTTACTACTTGCTTATTAGATGATCCTCATTTTTCATTTGTGGCAGGAAAAATGAAAGTCATCAACCAAAAGCTTGCAGTGTCAGGTCCTGCGCATCCGGAATTTGAAGGAGTGCCCATTCCTGTTTATATTCCTTTTGGTTTTTATCCGCTTAGTCAAGGCAGGCACTCGGGACTTTTGCGTCCTAATTTTATAACAGACGAACGAAGAGGTATAGGATTGCAGGAAATTGGTTACTATAAAGTAATTAATGATCATTGGGATCTTAAATGGGGCGCTGATTTATTTTCTTACGGTGAATGGGCAACTAGTCTGGGGGCTTCTTATAGAACACGTTATCGATTCAATGGGGGTCTTACTTTTAACTTTCGCTCTTCCAAACAGAATTTTAAGGGCGACCCCGATTTTACATCCAGTAAAGTTTTTAATGTGTCCTGGAGTCATTCGGTAGACAGCAGAGCCAGGCCTGGTGTAAGTTTCTCCGCCAATGTCAATGCGGGGTCAACTAAATACAATCAAAGTATTCCCGGTAATGCAATTTTGCCATTCCAGAATATCATGGGTTCGTCCATAAATTTTTCTAAAACATGGAAAAACAAACCCTATAATTTTTCCCTAAGCGCCACGCATTCGCAGAACAATAATTTAGGACTTATCAACTTAAGTCTTCCGAATGGAGCTTTTACAGTGAATACTATTTTTCCCTTTCAACGAAGGGAGGGTGTTGGAACAGCTAAGTGGTATGAGAAATTAGGAATTGGGTACACCGGTAATTTTTTTAATAATATTAGTTTTTTTGATACGCTTTCTTATGGAAAAAATGGTATCAAGCCTTTTTTCAAGTATTTGCTGGATACGGCTGAATGGGGAGCCAATCATGCAATCCCAATATCACTTTCATTACCACCCGTATTGGGAGGTCGATTAATTATTTCACCAGGGATTAGTTATAACCAAGTGTGGCTACAACGTTTGACTAATTATCAATGGAATGAGTCGCGTAAAAAAGTAGATACCTTAAATAGAAAAGGTATGTTCATTGATCAACGTGCCAGTTTTTCCTTAGGTTTTAACACAGTTATTTATGGAATGTATACTTTTAAGCGGTCTCGTGTAATTGCCATTAGACACGTGATGCGGCCGCAGCTAGCTCTTTCTTACACACCTGATTTAAATCGTTCCCGTATTCGCTTTACCAAAATTGATACTACTGGGCGGGGAATTTATTATAATGAAATGGGAGGGCAGGTTCTATTCAATACGGCATCAAGACAAGCGGGTGCTATACAGTTTGGTATTGATAATAATCTTGAAATGAAGTTTCGTTCAAAGAAAGACACTGGTAAAGCAGCTATAAAAAAAGTGATGCTAATAGAGGGTTTTGGCTTTAATGCCTCTTATGATATGCTACGAGATTCGATGCGATTGTCTAGGGATATTCCTTTTTATGTTCGTACTACATTATTTGATAAGATAAATATCAATGCTACCGCAACATTGAACCCCTATCAGTTGGATGCCAAAGGAAATGAGATTGATAAGTTAGCTTGGCAGGGTGGTGGCTTTAGCCTGGGTAGGATTACAGCTGGAAGTGTTTCCATTGGTACCAATATTCAAAGTAAACCCAAAGACCCCAAAAAAGAGGAGCTAAAGCGAAAACAACAGGAAGAGCGGATGCAAGATCCGGTGTTGGCGGCAGATCAGCAGCGATTGTTAGAATACATGCAACAGAACCCCAACGAATTTGTAGATTTCAATATAGATTGGCAATTAAATTTGAGTTATTCTCTTTCCTTTTACAGTAGGTTGCGTTCTGATTTTAGTGGCTTTGATACTGAATTTACTAATGGATTGAACCTTAATGGTAGTTTCAATTTGACTCCCAAATGGAAGTTATCTGGAAGTGCCAGTGTGGATGTTAAAAAAATGGATATTCAGTATATGACGGTATCGGTAAACAGAGACTTACATTGCTGGCAACTATCTATCAATGTAATACCGGTTGGATTTACCCGCTCCTTTAACTTTACCGTTTCGCCTAAAGCAGGATTGTTACAAGACCTTCGAATCAATCGAACTAGATTCTTTACCGGTTACTAGTTGCATTTTTCTGGTAATAATCGCTCATTGTTTTAAATACAACTTCCTTTAGCTCCTCAGCTGATAAACCAGTAGCTGGTATAGGGGATAAAAAATGTATTTCCATCTTCCCTGGCCAACCATATAGAAATTTGCCTGGTGGAAGTACTTTTTTTGTATTGAATAACACGGCGGGCATGATAGCATGATTTGTTTCCGTTGCTAATTTAAAAGCTCCATTATAAAATGCTTTAAGAGGAGCTGTTGTTCTGTTTCGAGTACCTTCAGGATATACACACATGTGCATACCAGACTGGAGCACCTTTTTCATTTGCTCATAACTTTTACGCCTGCTTTCGTCACTTTTTCTATCAACCATTACACCTCCTCTTTTATAGTACCAGCCAAATAAGGGTACGTTGGTAAAGGTTGATTTTGCAATTGTTTTATTAGGCCCCAGGATAAAGGGAGAAGAAAGAGGGGGATCCATGAATGAATTATGATTGCAAGTGATAATATAGGCTTTACCTGATTCAAAGTGCGTTGTCCCTTTCACTACTAACCTGCATCCAATAATAAATAGCCACATTCGAATCCATTTCCTAGCAATTTTTATAAAGTAGTCCTGTCCTTTTGGATCCGGTATTAAACCAGTAGATAAGGAGGGCAATAAAATTATCAGAAAGCTGACCACAAATGTTGTTAAGGCCCAAAGGGCCCATACTCTTCCTAAAATAATTTTATACCACTTCATGCTGAATCAGTTGATATGCCAATCAATGGGATCTATGCCCATTTTTACTAAATATTGGTTACAGGAGGAAAAATGTTTACATCCCAAAAAACCTTGATGCGCTGATAATGGAGATGGATGAGGCGCTTTTAGGATCAAGTGTTTTGAGGCATCAATTAATTGCTGTTTTTCTTGAGCAAACTTTCCCCAGAGCATAAATACTATCGATGATTGTTGTTGTGAAATTGTTTGAATAACAGCATCAGTAAAATTGGCCCATCCAATTTGAGCATGGCTCATGGGCTCACCTTCCCTAACTGTGAGGGAGGCATTTAATAAAAAAACACCCTGCTTGGCCCAACAAGTTAAATCACCACTTTTTGGGTAGGCGATCCCAATGTCTTGCTGTAGCTCTTTAAAAATATTCTGAAGTGAGGGGGGGATAGCCATTCCGTTTTGCACAGAAAAGCTTAGTCCGTGTGCCTGACCAGGTCCGTGGTAAGGGTCTTGTCCCAATATTACTACTTTGACCTTGTTTAAAGGGGTAGTATTAAAGGCGTTGAATAGTAAAGAGCCCTTGGGATAAATTTTATTTCCTAACTCTTTTTCCGTTTTAATGTGATTGACTAATTGTAAGAAGTAGGGCTTGTTGAACTCTTCTTTTAATGCGGCTTTCCAGGATTCCTCTATGCTAATTTTGATTTTACTCATTTATCAAATTTACCTAATAGATGCAGGTAATTAGGCTTATTCTTCATTGAAAAAAAGCCCCCTCCAAATTCCATCGGGAGGGGGCTTTGTGATCCGGATTGGATTCAAACCAATGACCTACTGCTTAGAAGGCAGTTGCTCTATTCAACTGAGCTACCGGACCTACTTGGGTTGCCAACG